>Ga0181539_1001662_pt1 | contig 24013 bp, 13 predicted proteins | sample PEATcosm2014_Bin_46_FD_119767 | JGI IMG/M metagenome (GOLD analysis project Ga0181539, IMG submission 119767) | Peatland microbial communities from MTU Mesocosm Facility, Houghton, MI, USA - PEATcosm2014_Bin23_60_metaG | ecosystem: Environmental > Terrestrial > Soil > Wetlands > Peat | place... | reverse complement strand
CGCTGCGATGGGAATCGGAACCTTGTCGTCTTCCCTCAATACGCAGCTTTTGAATGGGGATACGAGCGGCCTCACGTTCGTGCCGGTTCTTGTAGGCGCATATGGTACATTCACCCCTGTTCCGCCCGGCGCCCCTGCCACCGCGGAGGTAGTGAACATCCCCACCCCTATCACTGACCCCACCTACGGCTACGATGGCGAGAGCGGCTTCTTCGAGGTGACTTTTTCGCTGCCCAGTGACTTCACAGGCGCCAGCCTGTCTGGAGTGGCCAACGTTGATGACTCCGGGCAAGCCTTCTTGAATGGCAACGCCATATCGCCCGCGCCGTACACCAGCGGTGCCATTGACGAGTTCGGTGACGTTGGTTTCTCAACTAGTGATTCTTTTCTCTTCGTTGCGGGTGAAAACACCCTGCTGATTTCGGACGACAACCAGGAAGGCGGCGGACCCAGCGGCGGCGCTTTCTATGGAACCGTCACGTATTCTGAAAGTGCGCAGGTTGTTCCTGAGCCGGCAACGATGACGCTGTTGGGTCTCGGGTTGACCGGGCTGGCCGCGAAGTTTGCAAGGCGCAGGAATCGGTAGTCCGCCAAACTTGCCATTTTCTCGCCGCTCTGTTTTCAAAGAAGCGCTCCTTTCGGGGAGCGCTTCTTTTTTTCAGGCGGCGGCTCAAACGAACGCCAGTTGCCCACGCCATCCTTACGCTGCGAAGAATCTCTGCATATCCGCTCTTGATAATTCAAGGGTCAGCTAGCTGCAAATCCGCCCGCCGGTTTTCTGTCGTCGAGCGCATGGGTTTGCTGGCGCGCCCGGCAGGACTTGGTCACTACGGTCGCCTCGCTTCGCGCGGCTCCCTGCGTACCCTCACCTCGTTCGCTCTCGGTCGCAACAGCGACCGAGGCGCTCCTCCTCGTCGCGCACGCTCGCTCGCTTCAAGTCCTGCCGCGCCGCAAACAAAATGCGCCCGCCGATTCTCTCTCGGCGAGCGCATGGATTTGCTGGCGCGCCCGGCAGGACTTGAACCTGCAGCCGTCGGGTTCGAAGCCCGCTACTCTGTCCAATTGAGCTACGGGCGCGCAGGGTTCATCACGACTTGTAGTGTACCGCGCCCTTCGCCGGCAAACAAGCCGGCCGTCGTCCGCCGGGCGTCAGGCCGGCCAGTTCGAGCCCCTGGCGGAATTTCGCGCGCGTCTCCAGGCTCAGGCCGACGCGCGAAAGCAGCAATCCGGCCAGCCTGCGCAACTCTTCCGTCGTCCCCTGCTGAATCTCGATTTCCACTTCCGCAAGACGGCGTCGCCTGGCGCCGGCCAACAGGGTGAAGTCATCGAGACTGACGCGCGCGCGGAGGCGCTTGCCGAACCGCACGGCGTACGTCTCCCGACGGTTCCGAATCCTGAAGATGACGCGCGCTTTTCGTCCGCCGAGGAGGCCGAGGATTCTCGCGCCCAGGTCGCCCTCGCGGCGCAGCGCGTCGGACAGGCCGCGCCGGTAGCGGCTCGACGCGACGATCCGCTCGCGCTCCTCGCGCGTGCTGACGCCGCGCCGCGCTCGCTGGAGCGACTTGAGGCCCAGTACGGCGCGGCCCGGCGCATGCCGCGATGTCCTGCGGATGCGGCAGGCGTACCCGGCGCGGTACAGACGCCAGTCGGGCGTTTCCAGGTAGGCGTCCCGGATCACCTCGCGCCCGAGGTGGCGCACCCTCGAACACACTTCCAGCAGCGCCGCGCGCACGCCCGCCAGCGCGGACGCGTCGCGCGCGATCAGCTTGCATTCGATCTCGATGTGCGGCTTCTTCACGGCCCGGCCTCCTGACAACGGAACGACCTTTCGACCGCGATAGCGCTCCCTCGCGAAGAGCGGCTTTCGGTGCGACTTTTTCGAGCAGGCCTCCTGTGATTTCCGCGCTCTCGCGGTCTGAATTCGTCTTCAGTTCTCTCCGTCTCGCGGCGCGAAACAATGGACGCTCAATGCGCCCACCGACGCGGTCCCTCGATCTTCCCACAATCTCGGATCGCGCATTTCCTCTTCAGCTCCGGGCCTTTCCACGACAAACATCGGCGGCCTCGGGAAACGCACCGCTTCGGCTTTCGCGGGCCGGCGGCTGAGCAGCCAACTGGCGAGGTAGCCATAATCTACGGCATCCGGATACGGATGAGAGCGATCAACCAGCTCGCACCGGCCGTCGCCAACTTCGTCAATCAGATAGCTCGCCACCGCAAGTTTCTCCCGATAACAGACGCCGTATTCGCCGAGCGTGCCGCCGTTCGCGGAAACGAAGTCCAGGAATTCCCTCGTCGTGTTGACCTCTTCCCAGGCCAGCGCGGCCAGGCCGACCGCGACGAAAACCGCGACTGCGCCGCTCCAGGCGACAACGCCCGGTTCTCGACCCCGAAGCCATTGCCAGGCCGACTCGCCGAAAAGCGCAGCAAGCAGGAATGTGACGGGCCAGCAGATGATGAAATAGTGAAACATCACCCGGTGAATGGAGAGAAGCACCGTCGGCAGGAGGAACCACAACAGCAGCAACCATAATTCAGGCCGCGCGCGCACGCGGAAAGCCGCCGCGGCCAGCCCGCCGAAGATCAGCGCCATGCACGCGACGGTGAACCACGCGCCCGGCGGCATCGCGCCGAAGAGATCCGGCGTCGAGACGCCCAGCAGCGAATCGAATCGGCCATATCCCATCAGTTGCGCCTGCCACAACATCGCCTGGGCGCTGTGGGACGGGGTTTCCCGGATGCTGACCCGAACCGGCCGATAATCGCCCTTCACGAACGCATCGCCGCGCAGCACGACCACGGCAAACGGCGCCCACAGGACGGTGTAAAGCGCGGCGCCGGCGGCCAGTTGCTTCAGCGCGCGCTTCGAGCGCCTCCGCCAGAGCAGGAACAGCAGGATCGGCCAGAGCGCCACGGTCGAGTAGTGAATCTGGTTGAGGACCGAAAGCGTGACGGCCATCGCCAGCGCATGACGCCATCGCCCCTCGCGCAGCCAGGAGAAGGCGAAGATGAAGAAAAGGATCGTGAAGAACGGCAGCAGGTCCTGCGCCCAGATTTTTCTCGACTCGATGACCGCCCACGGCGCGACGGCGAAAAGCAGCGCCGCAGCCAGCGCGCCGCCGCGCGAGAGGAATTGCCGCCCGAGGAAGTACGTCAGCGCGATCGCCAGCGTATTCAGCAGCGCCGGCAGCGTCGCCAGCGCAACGGGGTCGCTCGAAACGAGCGCCGGAATCGCGAAGAGGTAGACCGCCATCGGCGGATTCCGCAGGCCCGTGCTCGAGACGAGTCCCGAAAACTGCCACTGCCCGCTCGCCTGCTTCGTAGCCAGCCTGTGCATTCCCCGCTCGTCGGACTTGAACTCCATCAGGTCGAGCCGCGAGAACCGCAGCCAGCCGCCCAGCAGGACGATCGCCGCGAGGAGCAGCCAATGCGATCTGGAGCGGCAGAAGTCCGTCAGGCTCAGCATGGCCGGCGCGCCTTTGCGGGTGGTCCGGAAGCCTCGGGAGCAACGCGCATCCTACCACCGCCGCCGGCCGCCGGACAAGGCAGGAATGATCGCCCGCTTTGTCGTTCCGACCCTTGCATGGCGAAAGGGATTCTGTTAATGTAACTGCGCTCGATCGGGTGGCCGACAATTCTCCATCAGGAGGGACGAACGTGCGGAAAATTCTCCTCTCCGAAAACGAAATGCCGAAGGCGTGGTACAACGTGCAGGCGGACCTCCCGAAGCCGCTGGCGCCGGTGCTGCATCCGGGCACGAAGAAGCCGGTCGGGCCGCAGGATCTCGCGCCGATCTTCCCGATGGCGCTCATCGCGCAGGAAGTCAGCGCCGAGCGCTGGATCGAGATCCCGCAGCCGGTGCAGGAGGTGCTTTCGCTTTGGCGGCCGACGCCGCTCGTCCGCGCGCTCAACCTCGAGAAGAAACTCGGCACGCCCGCGCGGATTTATTACAAGAACGAGTCCGTCAGCCCGGCCGGCAGCCACAAGCCCAACACTGCCGTCGCGCAGGCGTACTACAACAAGATGGAAGGCGTCGCGCGGCTCGCCACCGAGACCGGCGCGGGCCAGTGGGGCAGCGCGCTGGCGTTCGCGTGCGCGCAGTTCGGGCTCAAGTGCAAGGTGTACATGGTGCGCGTGAGCTTCGACCAGAAGCCGTATCGCAAGTCGCTGATGCGCCTCTGGGGCGCGGACGTGGTCGCCAGCCCCAGCCGCGACACCGAGGCCGGGCGCAAGGTGCTCGCCGCTGATCCCCAGTGCGCCGGCTCGCTCGGCATCGCCATCAGCGAGGCCGTCGAGGACGCCGTGACGCACCCGGACACGAAGTACACCCTCGGCAGCGTGCTCAATCACGTGATGCTGCACCAGACGGTCATCGGCCTCGAGACGATCCAGCAGTTGCAGCGGGCCGGCGACGAGGCGGACGTCATCATCGGCTGCGCCGGCGGCGGGAGCAATTTCTCCGGGCTCATGCTGCCGTTCATCCCCCGGAAGCTCAGCAGCCGGCCGGACCTGCGGTTCATCGCCGTCGAGCCGAGCGCGTGCCCGTCGCTGACCAAAGGCCCCTTCCGATACGACTTCGGCGATACCGCCGGCCTGACGCCGCTGATCAAGATGTACACGCTCGGCCACACCTTCATGCCGTCGGGCATCCACGCCGGCGGGCTGCGCTATCACGGCATGGCGCCCATCGTCAGCCACCTGAAGAACCTGGGCATCATCGAGGCGGCGGCCTATCCGCAGAACCCGGTCTTCGAGGCGGCGCTGACGTTCGCGATGACCGAGGGCATCGTCGTCGCGCCCGAGACGGCCCACGCCGTCCGCGCGGCAATAGACGAGGCGCTCCTCTGCAAACAGCGCAACCAGTCCAAGTGCATCGTCTTCAACCTGAGCGGCCACGGCCATTTCGACCTGTCGGCGTATGACGCGTACCTGAACGGCACGCTGGAAGATTACGAGCACCCGGAAGAGGCCATCGCCGAGGCGTTGCGGCACGTCCCTGCCGTCGAATAACAGCGAACGATTGACGGCGGACCGTGGACGATGGCGGTTTTCGTCCTCATTCGGACTGGGCCGTTCGCCATTTCTCCATAATCCCTCCATGCCGATACGGCTGCAGAATCTGACCCTCGACCCGAACGAGCCCGGCTCGCTCCTGGCCCGCAAGGCGGCCGAACGGCTCGACCTGCCCGTGGTGATGATCCGCCACATCCAGGTCGTCCGCCGGGCCATTGACGCGCGGCGCAAAAACGTGCGCTTTGTGCATACCGCGGATGTGGCGCTCTCCGACCCGGCTGCCGAAACCGAGGCGATTGCAAAGGGCAAAGCCGCCGCCATCGAGCCGGCGGCCGCCGTCAGCCTGAATCCCGGGAGCGAGGAAGTCCACGGCCGGATCGTGGTCGTCGGCTGCGGGCCGGCCGGCCTCTTCGCCGCGCTGCAACTGGCGAAGATGGGATATCGCCCGCTCCTGCTCGAGCGCGGCGGCCCCATCGCCGAACGCAGCCGCGACGTGGCCCGGTTCCTCTCCTCGCGCGAACTCGATGCGGACTCCAACCTGCTCTTCGGCGCCGGCGGCGCGGGGACGTATTCCGACGGCAAGCTCTACTCGCGCATCCGCGATCCGCGGGTGCGGTCGGTGCTGGAGACGTTCGTCGCCGCCGGAGCGCCCACGGAGCTGCTCATCGAGGCGCGGCCTCACATCGGGACCGACCGGTTGCACGGCGTCGTGGCGAACCTCTGCGGAGAACTCGAGCGCCTCGGCGGCGAAATCCGCTGGCGCGAGCGCGTGACCGAACTGCTCGTCGCGGGCGGCTCTCTGCGCGGCGTGAAGGCCGGCGGCGCGACCATCGAGTCCAACGGCCTCCTCCTGGCCATCGGCGGCAGCGCGCGGGACACGTTCGAGGCGCTGCGGCAGTCCGGCCTGGCCCTCGAACCGAAACCGTTCCAGATGGGGCTGCGCATCGAGCATCCGCGCGAGGTGATTGACCGCGCGATCTACGGCCGGCACGCCGGCCACCCGCGTCTCGGCGCGGCGGAGTATGTCCTGGCGGGGAAATCCGTCGCGGCGTTCTGCGTCTGTCCCGGCGGCGTGCTGGTCGCCGCCTGTTCCGAGCCGGGCGCCCTCTGCACCAACGGGATGAGCGCGCATGCGCGCGACGGGGAATTCACGAACGCCGCGCTGGTCGCCACGATTCGGCCGAAGGACTTCGGCGCCGAACCGCTTTCGGGCCTCGAGTATCAGCGCCGCTGGGAGTGCCAGGCCTTCCGCGCCGGCGGCGGGGATTACTCGGCTCCGGCGCAGGCGGCGAAGGATTTTCTCGCCGGTCGGGTACGGGCCCTGGGGCGGAGCACGACATATCCGCTCGGCGTCCGTCCCGCGGCGCTGGAGCGCGTGCTCCCGGCGGCCGTGCGCTCGGCGATCGCCGCCGCCCTGCCCGAGTTCGAGCGCCGGATTCCCGGTTTCGCGGGCGAGGCTGCGGTCCTGGTAGGCGTTGAAACGCGGGCCTCGTGCCCGGTCCGCATCGTGCGCGATCCCGCGCGGCGCGTCTCGGTTTCCGCCGACGGAGTTTATCCGGCCGGAGAGGGCTCCGGGTATTCGAGCGGTATCATGAGTTCCGCCGTGGATGGGCTGACCGCGGCCGAAGCGCTCATCTCGCGGTTCGCGCCGCCGCGAAACTGAAGTTATACAAACGCCGGCGAAATTCCCTTGAACTCCCGCCCGAAACGTGTTGCAATGTCCGGTGGAACTGTCAAACCGCGAAAGAGAAGGCGATGAAGCCGCACTGCGCGCTGATGACAACCGCAGCGTTTCTGCTGACCTCGGCGCTCGCGCTGGCGCCGGCGAACCTCGCAACGGCGGCAGCCGGAGAGTGGGAGCGCTTCCCTCAACTCGGCCGAGACGACTTCCTCTCGAACGTGATCACCGCCGTCTCCCGCGATTCCCAGGGGCGCATCTGGGCCGGAACGGACCGCGGTCTCGCGTGGACCGACGACGGCGGCAAGAGCTGGACCCGCGTGGAACTCGCGGAGGCCCAGCCGCGACTGGGCGGCCGCCGGCGCGCCGCTCCCGCGCCGGTCGGCGAACAGGCCATCCTTCGCAACACCGTGACGTGCATCGCCCCGGGCCGCGTCGGCATTTGGGTTGGCACGCTCAACGGGCTGTGCTTCGGCAACGAGGACCTGACCCGTTGGGATCTCTGCGGCTGGGATGCCGGCGGGCCCGGCTCCGAAATCCGGGCCGTCGCTGAGTACCTCGGCGAGGTCTGGGTCAGTTCCTCCTCCGGCCTTTACAAGTCCAGCAACCAGGGGGACCAGTGGGACCGGCTCAAGGGCGTGTTGCCGCCGGACATCAGCTCCATTACGCTCGGTGAAGGCCCCTCCGGGCGCGCCTGCTGGCTCGGCGGCTTCGACGCGGCCGTCCAGTACGGCGGCGCGCCCGACGTCCTCCGAAGCACCGACGACGGGAAGAACTGGGCGGTGCTGAAGACCGGGACCGCTTCGGCGGTGGGACATGCCGTCTCCACACGCGTATACGGCGTCATCCTCGAAGGCAAGCGGCTCTGGGCCGCCACGAGCCATGGCCTGGCGCAGAGCGCCGACGGCGGCGATACGTGGACGACCGTCAGCGCCGGCTCGGGCTTGAGCGCCGATGAGACTTTCGACCTGGCAGCCTCCGAGAGCGGCCTCTGGGCCGCCACGAGCGAGGGGCTTTTCCTCAGCGCCGACCACGGCGCAACTTGGCGCCACGAGGGGAACATCTCCTGCCCGGTCCGCATCCTGGCCCGCGACGGGCGACAGTTCTGGATGGCGACCAGCGGCGGATTGATCTGCAGGACGCGCGGCGGCGACTGGAAGACGTTCAGCGTCCGCTCGAACGTCCTTTCCATCGCCGTGACGACGGACTCCGAAGCCGAAACCTGGTGGGTCGGCACGACCGGCGGCTTGGCCAGCTCGCGCGACGGCGGCAAGACCTGGCGCACGCTGACCGTGGCCGGCGGCCTGCCGAGCAATCTCATACTGACGCTGGCCGCCCAGGGCGACCAGCTCTGGGCCGGCACTGACGGCGGCGTCTGCCAGGCGCTCGACGGCGGCGAGGACTGGCGATGCTACTCCCGCCAGAACGGCCTTCACGGGCTCATCATCCACGACCTGCTGCTGGACAAAGGAAGCGTCTGGGCCGCGACGAACCGCGGACTCAGCCTCCTGCGTCCCTGGGCGGACGAGTGGCGCTCGTTCCAGGTGATGAAGGAGTGGCACTGCATCTGCCTCGTTGGCGACAACCTGTGCGCGGCGGTCAGCTATCCGCAGGATCCCGCGCGCGGGTTTTCCGTGATCCTCGGCAACCCGGAGCAGGAAAAGTGGCGCACGCTCCGCATCCAGGGGCAGCGCGGATCATCGGTCCACCAGATCATGACCGCAGGCGAGGACCTCTGGATCGGCTCGGACAGCGGGCTCTTCCGCAGCCGCGACGCCGGCCAGACCTGGGCGCGCTTCGCGGCGGAATCGCTCTGGTCCTCGCGCGTCACGCGGCTCTCGTGCATCGAGCCGAGCCTGGTCTGCGCGCAGGCCGTGCCCAATGACCCGCCGTCGCCGACGGCCTTCCTGAATTTCACGCGCGACGGCGGGCGCTCCTGGCTCGTCCTGCCGACGGCGGTGCCCGGCCAGGCCGCCGCAGTGAAACTGCTAGGAGATCGGATCCTGGTCGGGACCGTCCAGGCGCAACTCGGCGCCAGCCTGACGCGCGGCGGGCTGTCGGCGTATTCGCCCTTCCAGGCCGATCTGCGGCCCGCGCAGATCGGTTGGCTCACCTGGGACCGGATCGCCGGCTTCGCCGCCTCCACCTATCGCGCCGACCGGCTCGGCTGGGTCTCCGCCGTAGACCACTTTGCGCTCCACGGGCCGACCGTCTGGTTCGGCTCGCTTGGCGCGGGCGTGATCGAGCGCGGCGTGCCGATCATGGACGATGTCTTTCGAAGCTGGGACGTTACCGGATTGGCGCCGCTGGACATCGGCCTGTTCGCCACGCTCAACAGGCAGGATGTCCTGGCCATCGCCGACTCGCCCGAAGGGATGTGGTTCGGCACGGCGGCCGGCCTGTTCCTCTATGACCGCCTCGGCCAGGGCCGGAGCTGGCGCCCGTCCGCCGGCGGCCTGTGCGCCATCCCCATCCGGGCGATCGCCGTCCGCGAAAACGAGGCTTGGGTCGGCACCGACCAGGGGCTCAGCGTGCTCGACCTCTCCAATTCCGCCTGGCGGACTTTCACGGCGGGCCGGTCGCCTCTGCCGAACAACAGCGTCACGGCGCTCGCCTCCGACGGGGAAAGAATCTGGGGCGGCACCGCGCACGGCGCCTTTGTCGTGGACCGGGCCGGGAACTGGCGGCCGCTGCTCGAGGATGAAAGAATCTCCTCGCTGGCCCTGGGCTCGGCGCGGGAGTACTTCGGCACCGACTGGGGCGTGTATGCGCTCGACCGCGACGGCATGACTCGCCGGCACCTCGACAAGGTCCATTCGTCGCTGCCCGACAACGACGTAGGCCAGGTCTTCGTGGACGGGCCGGACATTTGGGCGGCGACGCCCGGCGGCGTCGGCAAAATCCTGTCCGACCCCGCCGAGCCGCAGCCGTCCGCCGGGATCGAGACCTCGTCGCGCGGGCCGGAAGGCGTGCTGCTCGTCGTCAACGACAACTCGAAAGTCTCGCAGAAAATCGGCGAAAAATACGCCGCGTTGCGCAAGCTGCCGCCGGAGAACGTCTGCCACATCCGCTGCACCGTGAATGAAACCGTGGAACGGGCTGCGTTCGAGGAGAACGTTCAGGCGCCCATCCGAGCCTATCTCTACGCAAAAAAGCTCTCCCGGATCATCTCGTTCATCGTGACGACAGCGGGCGTGCCCTTGCGGGTCGCGCCCGGCGCTGTCGGGGACGGCGTCACGCGGCCAGGGACGGCGGTGGATTCCGAACTGACGCTCCTCGCCCACCCGCGCACGCTGAGCGGCCTGTTCGAGAATCCCTACCTCAACCGCGACGAGCCGTTCAACTCCACGCTCTTCGGGATGTATCTCGTCACCCGCCTGGACGGGCCGTCGGTCCAGGAGGACGCCCTGGCACCGGGCCGCGAGCTTTCGCTGGTCCGCGACGCGATGGCCGTCGAGCAGGACCATTCGTTCGGCGCGCGCGGGTTTGCCCGGTTCTCCGACCTGCCGTTCGAGGACGAGAATTCGGAACGCATCAACGCCGCCATCCGGGTCAACTATCGCGCGCTCGCCAAGCTGGACCGCCTGATCGGCCGCGTGGTCCCGCCAGTGAAGGACTCGCCGCCGTTCTTCCGGCCCGACCAGGCCGTCAACACGTTCTTCTTCCTCGGCGCGGGTCTGGGCGAATACAAACCGGGGGTCTTCTCCTGGGTGAAGGGCGCGCTGGCGGTCAACCTGGACCGCGTGAGCGCCTCCTCGCTGCGCGACCCCAAGGCGTCCTGGGTTGCCGCTGCGCTGGCCGCGCATGTCTGCGCCGCCATCGGCAACGTGGCCGATCCCGGCCCCGATGGCGTTCCCTCGGTGGCGGACCTTTTCCACTCGATGAAAGCCGACTCCACTTGGGCGGAGACCGCTTATATGTGCATTCCGTACCTCTGCGGCCAGACGATCGTCATCGGCGACCCTCTCTACACGCCGCTCAAGTAGGCGCGCGGCGTTTCCGCATTTGCCTTTCACCTGCCGCACCGTTATTATCTGGCTTCGGGAATTTTTTCCTTGCCCGGATTCGGCCGACGCGAGGAGAGGTGTCCGAGTGGCCGATGGAGCAGCGTTGGAAACGCTGTGTCCCGCTTGCGGGACCGGGGGTTCGAATCCCCCCCTCTCCGCCATTTGACCGTTGCCGACACATCTTGTCAGGCGGTGCTATGGATTGCCACAAGGCACCGCCTGACATTGTCTTACGGGGTCTTTCTCTGCGCCCGATTTATGACTCTCGTTACTTCTTCTTGTCAGGAACTGACGCTGATTTGGTGACACCGGTGGTGACAGTCTCCGCCGGCCTGCCGCTGACATCAGGCAACAATTGCAACGCCCTCGACTGTGCATCGGCGTCCAGATGGGTGTAGATTCGCATCGTCAACCGAATATCTGTATGACACAGCAGCGCCTGGGCTACTCGCGGATGGACGTTCGCCCTGGCCAACCACGAACCGCAAGTATGTCGCAGCGCGTGTACATCCACATATCGCTACATTGCAGTGCTTCGGGAGGGTTCAAGACGCGCTGCTTCTGGCGCAACGCAGTCTCTCGTTGCCGCGTCTGTGGGATTGAAGTCCGCGCCTGTGAAAACGGGCCGGTAGGACTCAATGCCTGCCGGCCCATTTCTTACCCCGGATTTCCCGGATGAGAATGGATTTCGGTCATAATGAGGCGTCGTTGGAGGGCGTGAATAAAGGCTTTTCTCTCTGTCAGAGGCAGGCCGGTCGTTTGAGGCGAAACTTTCGCTTGCTCTTGCATCTGAGGAAGGTATGATACTGGAAGCAGGTTCACGATGGTCGTGGACCGCCCGTCATTTGGAAAATGTCGGCTAAGAAGGGATTGCACCATGTATCGTTGTTTAAGTCTTGGCACTATCGGTATCGGGGCTGAGTCGTGGATGGCTTGTCTGCCGGCGGCGAAAGCCGCGGGGTTTGAGGGAATCGACGTGGTGCTCGCGCCTGGGGAGTCGGGGGCGCGCCTCGCTGATGCCTTAGCCGCGCACGGCCTGCGCGCCGGCGGCGCCGGGCTGCCGATGGATTTCCGTGCCGCGGACGCGGATTTTGCCGCGAATCTCGCGCGCCTGCCCCAGATCGCCACGACGGCTGTAGCGGCCGGCTGCACCCGCTTCTACACCTGGGTGGCTCCGGTCTCCGATAGGCTCCCGTTCAAAGAGAACTTCGCGTTCCACGTCGCCCGGTTAACACCCATCGCGGCCGTTCTGGCCAGGCATGGCTGCCGGCTGGGGCTGGAGTTCATCGGGCCCAAAACCTGCCGCGACGGCCATCGCTATTACTTCATTCACGCGATGGCAGGCATGCTCGACCTGTGCGCGGCCGTAGGCGAGAACACCGGCCTGCTTCTGGATTCCTGGCACTGGTTCACCTCGCTGGGCACCGTCGAGGAAATCCGCACCCTCCGACCCGCGCAGGTGGTCTACGTCCACATCAATGACGCCCCCGCGGGCATCGCCGTCGAGCGCCAGCAGGACTCGGTGCGCTGCCTGCCGGGCGACACGGGCGTGGAAGACCTGCCCGGCTTCCTCGCCGCGCTGCGCGACATCGGCTACGACGGTCCGGTGGTGCCCGAACCCTTCCTGGCGACGCTCAAGCAACTGCCCGCGGCTGAGGCCATCGCACGCACCGGTGCGGCGCTCGGTAAGGTCTGGTCGCTGCCGCCGCGCCCGGCGTTGCCCGCCACTATGCAAGTGGTGGCCACGGGCCGCCAAAAGGCGTGGCTGGTGACGCAGCCGGTGCCCCGGCCGCAGGGGCACGAAGTGGTCGTGAAACTGCATGTCAGCCCTATCTGCGGCAGCAACCTGGGCGGCTTCCTGGGTGATAGCGACTGCGTGAACAGCGGCCACGAAGGCGCCGGCGAAGTGGTCGCCGTGGCCCAGAGCAACCGCCTGCGTGTGGGCGACCGCGTGGTGCTGGCGCCGATCAACGCCTGCGGATGCTGCGTGGACTGCCAGCGCGGCGACACGATCATGTGCAGCAATCGCCCGGCCATTTACGGTAACTTCGCCCAATTTACGCGCGTGGCCGATGTCAATTGCACGATCATCCCGCCAGATATCGACTACGTACATGCCTCTCTGCTCGGGTGCGGCCTGGGGCCGGCCTCGGAAGCGCTCAAGCGTCTGGGCGTGCGGGCGTACGACACCGTCGTGATCACCGGGCTGGGACCGGTGGGCTTGGGCGCTGTAGCCCTGGCGACCTTCATGGGCGCCCGCGTCATCGGCATTGATGTGGAGCCGTACCGCCTGAACGTGGCGCGGAAACTCGGCGCTGACTTGGTGCTTGAATTCACCGATCCGCAACTCGCGGCCAAGTTGCGCGACGCGACCCGCGGGCGCGGGATCGAGAAGGGGATCGACTGCTCCGGCAAGGACGCGGCGGAGCGCCTGCTCTTGGACCTCGCGGCCACCCGCGGCATGATCGCCTTCGTAGGCGAGAATCAAAAGACCATCCCGATCTCGCCGAGCAACGACTTTATCCGCAAGAACCTCAGCCTCCTGGGCTGCTGGCACATGCCGATGACCGATGTGCCCGCGCTCTTCGAGTTCCTCCGCCGCGCGCCCGAGAAGGCGGACCTGCTCATCTCCCACCGGTTCCCTTTCAGCCGGGTGCAGGAGGCGTTCACCCTCTTTGCATCGCGCCAGAGCGCGAAAGTGGTATTGTTGCCGTGGGAATAAGCGCGTGATGGCGAGAGGATCGCCTTAGCCGGTTACCCCTTGGCCGGCTGCCGCCGGCCGGATGCACAGGCGCGCACGATTCAGGCGGCAGAGTTGGCATCCTTTTGTTTTCCGCCCCGCTTTCCTCGAACCAGCCTGCCCGAAAGATGCGAGCCTTCGAGACTACGTAATGCTGGCCCTATGGTTCGATCAGCCCTTCAGCGCATACACGCCTTTGCGGACACGCCCGAACCGTTTATCCTTCGCAAGCGTCATGCCGACAATCGTGGCGAAGTTCTTGGACTTCGTCTTGTAGCCGGCTGCAAGAACTGCCTTTATCGCATCACCGAGTGACAGGTTCTTCTTGCCCTGGAAGACCTGAGCCAGCTTGCTGGCCAGACTGCCAGCTCTCGCCGGTTTCACGACCGCCCGTTTGATGGCTTTTCGTGCTCCCTTCGGCCTGCCTGCCTTCTTACGACGCCTCACCGGCGGCTTCACAGGGCCCAGCACTTCCAACTCGGCAATCTGGCAATCCAGTGCATCCCGTGCAGCGATGAGCGTCGGCAGTTTCCGTTGCCTGCGAGCGATTTCCTTCTTGAGGTCTTCCACGGACACCTTCGCCAGCTTCACTTTCGCCATGTGTTGCCCTTTCTGTGAAACAGAATTACCGACGACACATGCCGGCATCCCCCGGCAGTGTATCCGTTTCCCGGCGTGACGTCCATTTACTTTATGACGCCGTTGCGATGTTTCAGGAGGCCGATGTCCGTTCGAGTGCGAATCTCGATTCGGTCGTCAAGGCGCCGAAAACTTTCTGCGCCCAAAGCAAGGCCACACATGCGCTGGCAACGTCGGCGACGACGATTCCCAGGAACAGACCGCGAAGGCCAAAATACCAAGCCCCGACGCACGCGCATGGGATCACCAGCCCCGCCACACGGAACGCATCCACGGCCGCCGCATTGAGGGGCCGCGCTACGCCGATGAAGGAGAATGCAACGTACCGATGGACCTCGCGCATGCCATACCCCAGCGGAACCAGGGACAAGTACAACGCGAGCACTTCCACTACGCGCGTATCCTCACTGAACAACGGCGCTACGCGATGAGCCAGAAGCAGGAACAGCGCCGCACAGCAAACTCCCCAGCAGAGGGCAAAGCGGTTGCTATACCGCCGGCAGAGGTTGATGCGGTCGAGCCGGCCGGCGCCCCAGTTCTGGCCGATGAACGGCACTTGCGAGATTCCCAACGCCATCGGAATCAGAAAGGAAAACATCTCGATGCGCCCGCCCAGGCCGATGGCGGCCACCGTCGCCTCGCCATACCCGGCGGCAATTCGTGTGATGATGGCCGCCGAGATCGGCATGAGCAGATTGGTCGCCGCCGAGGGGATGCCGACGTGCAACACGCGCCGCCACGAGGCCCACAATTCGCCCAGGGAAGGTCTGGCGAATTCCAGCAGGTCATGACGCCGGCTCAGCGCCAGAAGCGACACCACGGAAGCCACGGCTTGAGAGGCCAGCGTGGCGATGGCCGCACCGGCCAGTTCGAGCCTCGGAAAACCGGCCAGGCCGAAGATCAGCAGCGGCGCAAGGATCACATTCAATACGCAGGACAGGATCATGATCAAGCTGGGGAAAAGCGTGTCTCCCGTCGCACGCATGATGTTATACGCCATCATCGGGACGACGGAGAAGATCAGGCCTGCGTACCAGATGTTCATGAAGCGCCGGATGAGCGGAAGCGTTTCACCCGTGGCGCCCAGCGCCCTAAAAACCGGGTCCATCGTCGAGTATCCCGCCACAGTGAAGATGCAGACGACCACCATGCCGAGGACTATGCCGTGTGTCGCCACCTGCCGCGCTTGGGCATGATTGCCCTGGCCGATGGCGCGGGACACGAATGCCGTCGCCCCCATGCCCAAGCCCATGGTGATGCTGCCGACGAACATCGCCACGGGGAAAGTAAAGCTCATTGCTGCCAAAGGCAGTGTCCCCAACCGCGCCACAAAGCAGGCATCAATCAGGCTATACGCCGTCATGGCAAAGGTCCCGCCGAGCATGGGCACGGCCAGGGTGAGCAACTGCCTTCCGACCGGGCCTTCAGTCAGTTTGGCTCTTGCGGTCACGATCTTCCTCGGCGAGTGCCATCTGAGTAGTCCTGTCGTCTGTGACGGCGGACATGGTATCCGAAGAGGAACGGAGTACTCAAGCCGGGCGTATCACCAGGCTTTCACCATTTCCTTCGCTTAACCGAAAAGGAGAATGCGCTCATGGACATTCAATCCGTGACTGTGGAGCCCTGGCCCACCTTCCAGCTTCCTCGTGAGGAAGTGAAGGCCACATACTCCATGCGCGAAGTCAGGATCGCCGGCCAGACGCACTCTCTTGTGCCTGAGCAGATCAGCTGCATGGGCGCTTTCCGGCGAGAGGGCAACATTTTCATCGTCGAGCGATTTCACCTCGTGAAGCAGGAAGGCGGGATAGCCCACACGGAGGTGGCTCCGAACGCCCTGGGTGAACTGGTCGAGCAGCTCATGGCCGGGGGCAAGATGCAGGACGCGCGAGCGCTCAAATGCTGGGCGCATTCGCATCCGGGCATGGGCATGTTCTGGTCGAAGACCGACGACACCACCGAAGTGGAGGCGGTCGGGGACGATCTTCCTCTCAAGCCGCGAGTTTTACGGCCGCAACAACCCTGAATTCAGCCGGCGTACTCACGTTCCACCAGCTCATTAAAGACCGTGACCCCTTGGACTCCATCGCCGAGGTACCCGGCGTGCTGAACGAGATAGACCCGGATCAGCCCGAGCTGCACGTCAATGATCATGATGGTGCTCATCGCGCCGCCGTGCCTGAACCAGACATCGCCCACGATCCAGCCCAGACCGTAGCTCTCGGAGAGCCCCTCGGCGGTCTGGCGGCGAGTCATTTCCCGGACGGCGCTTTCGGAGAGATACCGCGTTCCCTTGAAAGTCCCGCCGTTGAGCATCATCTGGCAGAAGCGGCAGCAGTCCCGGGCCGTGGAGAACAAGCCGCCGGCAGGGATGGGCTGCCTCGCGCGGTCATCGAGCGGATAGTGGAGCTGCGGGATGGGGGTCTCCTCAAGGTCGGTGCCGGCGGCATTCGGCTTATAAGCTTTCGTCAGGCGGGCCAACTGGCGCTTGTTCGGCCGGAAGGTCGTGTCCTTCATCCTGAGCGGCTTGAGAAGGCGCCGGTCCAGGAATTCCTCGTAGGGCATGCCGCTGAGAACCTCGATGATGCGGCCGGCGGTGTTGATCCCGGCGTTGGAATATTGGTACTGAGTGTCCGGCTCGAATTCAAGCGGCATCATGGCATAGCTCGCAGCCGCCTGGCGCAGCGTGAGCATATCCAGCGTCGGCGTTTCCACGAGCGAAGAAAAAGCCAAGCCGCCGGTGTGGCTGAGGATATTGCGAACCGTGATCGGGTGTTGCGGCTTCCGGAGCAGTGCGTGATCGGCATCCTGCTCGACGCGGAGCCATTGGCCCTTGAATTCCGGCAGGTACTTTTCCACCGGGTCGTCCAGGCTCACCTTGCCTTCATCCACGAGCATCATGAAAGCCACGGCGGTGATCGGCTTGGACTGCGAGGCGACCCAGAAGAGCGTGTCGGGTCGCATCGGCTTGCCGGCAGCCAGATCAGCGTACCCGACCGTCTCAAGACTCAGCACTTTGTCTTTGTCGGCCACGAGCATCACGGCGCCGGCGATCCAGCGCTTGTCAACGAACAATTGCAGAGCCTCCGCCAGCCGCCCGCGAGGAATAAACTTGGTCATGTCAGTCACTATCCTCCCAAATGGGGCGATGTGTTTACGATTCCCGCGCTTTCCCTTTTCTCACTTCCCGGAGCAATTTGCGCGTGATCTTGATGTGGACCGGGAAGGCGACCTCCGGCTCATCCAGCTCGGGCTCCCATTATACCCGCTTTCAGTGTCCGAGTAACCTTGCTGACTTTCTTGTCACGCAGCCCCCGCTTTTTACAAGGAGATGATATGGCCGAAAACACGAACCGTTTCCTCCGGCGGCTGGACATTGTGGCCCCGGAGAAGCCTCAGTTCCCCATCGTCGTCATCGGGGCTGGAACTATCGGGTCGGCTACGGTGGTCAGCGTGCTGTATGGTCGCGCGCAGCGACGTGATCATTGCGGCCCAGGAGATGGGCGAAGTAGTCTTCTGCGGGTTGGCCAACGAGGAAGGGTGAATGTGAGGCCGTGCCTTCAATACATTGGAGATTCCTTGACAGGGAGAAAGGAAGACGTGACAATTCGCATCGGCGGCTGAATGGAAGTGGGCAAGGCTGGAGAACCAGACTTGGGGAGACACACCGATGTATCGAGTTGCCTTCGCGGCGTTGGCGCTGTGTGCCGCACGGGCCTTCGCCCAACCGGGCGCCAGTTTCCAGGATGACTTCAAGTCCTACCCGCCTGAAAGCGACGGCTCACCGGCCTGGGAGACAGAGGGCCTCGGCTGGTCCGTCATGCCCGGCGGGAAATTCGTGTCCGAGACAAAGGACCGCTCCTGGGCGCTATGTGCGAAGACCGGCCGCGCCCGTGTCCAGACCATCGAGGCGACGCTGACGGTCACCAGCTCCGTCGGCAAAGACTGGAAGGTCGCGGGCCTGCTCATTCAAGACGATGACCGGAACTACTGGCACCTGGCCCTGGTCGAGTCCCCCGACTCGCAGGGCGCGAAACACTTCCTGGAACTACAGGAATGCTACGACGGGCAGTGGCTGGCCAGCATCGCGGAGAAGACCCGGCTGACGACTGTCGAGAACCAAGGCTTCGAGTGGAAGAAGAACCACCCGTATCGCTTCCGGCTGGATCAGGCCACTGACACTCTCTCCGGCACGATCAGCGAGTTGGACGGCACCATTCGCGGGCGCATCGTGCTCAAACTGGACAACCCGCTGGTGGTGAACACCGGCACGGCGGGACTTGATTGCGGCGGTTTCCACGCCGAGGTCACCGACTTCGCCGTTAATGTGATCCAGACCGCACCGCCCAAGAGCAGGCCCGTCGTGACCTGCCCGCCGTTCGACGCGAAGGGCTATGCCGCCGTCCGCGGCACCGCCACCGGCTTCTTCCGTGTGGAGCAGCAGGATGGGCGCTGGTGGCTGATCACGCCCAAGGGCGAGGGCTTCTACGCGCTGGGCGCCGACCACGCCAATTACATGGCCCACCAGTGCGAGAAGCTGGGCTATGCGCCTTATCACAAGAACTGCGTGGCCAAGTACAACGGCGACGAGGAAGCCTGGGGCAAGTCTACCAGCGACCGGCTGAAGACCTGGAACTTTAACGCCTTGGGCTGTGGCTGGTCGCCGACGATGAAGGGCAAGGGCCTCCCCCGCTGCGAGTTCATCAGCTTCGGCAGCGGCTTCGCGGCGCTGGACAACATCGCCCCGCGGGAGGACTGGACCGGTTTTCCCAACGTCTTCTCGCCCAAGTGGCCGATCTACTGCGACAAGCGCGCGAAGTCATACTGCGGGCCGCTCAACGGCGATCCGTGGATCATCGGCTACTTTCTGGACAACGAACTGGAATGGTTCGGCAAGAACGGCAAGCCGTGGGGACTCTTTGATGAGTGCCTCAAGAAGCCGCGGGGCTCTTCGGCGAAGAATGCCGCCATCGCCTTCCTGCAGGCGCGCTATCCGACGGTCGAAGCCTTCAACGCCGCGTGGAAGACGCAGTTCGCCGACTGGAAGGCCGCGGCCGACAGCACCGCGGTGATTGAGACCAGCGCCCCGCAGGCCGACAAGGACCGTCTCGACTTCATCCGCCTGATCGCCGAGAAGTACTTCACCGTCACCAACGCAGCCCTGAAGAAGTACGACCCCAATCACCTCAACCTCGGCTGCCGTTTTGCCGGGTTCATGCCGCCGGGGGCCATCGAAGTGTGCGGGCAGACCTGTGACATCGTCACGGTCAACTTCTACGGCCGGGTGGACCTCGAGCGCAACATCAGCACCGACATGCCGAAAGCGTTCGCCGACTACGCCGCACGCTGCAAGCGCCCGATGATGATCACCGAATGGAGCTTCCCCGCCTACGACAGCGGGCTGCCCTGCGAGCACGGCGCGGGGCAACGCGTCGCGACTCAGGCCGAGAGAGCGCGCTGCTATGACGTCTACCAGAGCGATCTGATGCGCTTCCCCTTCATGGTCGGCTCGAACTACTTCATGTGGGTGGACGAGCCTGCCCTCGGCATCTCCAGCACCTTTCCCGAAGACAGCAACTACGGCCTGGTGGATGTGGACGACCGCCCGTGGCCGGAGTTGACGCAGACGGCGACGCGCGTCAATGCCCGCGTCTACGAGATCCATTCCGGTAAGACGCCGCAGATCGCGGTGACCATCGCCCCTGATGGCCAGAGCCTTACGCTCACCAACTCCGGCGGCGCCGAGGGCAACTTCGCGCTGCATGTATGGGTGGATGGCGAGGAGACGGTGAGCAAGCATGACCTCTCGGCCGGTGAGAAGGTGAAAATGGCCCTGTCCAACAATGTGGCAGCTGGGGGGCATCTGATTACCGCATCCGTTGACCCGGAAGGGACGCTGGACGACGACCGCAGCGACCACATGGCCACGCGACTGGTCTACGTGTCCGGCGCGAAGTGGCTTTCGACGGCCGGCGCGACGAACTCCAGTCGCATTCCCATCGTTGTCAGCAACCCGTCACCGCAGCCGCTCATGCAGGCGCGCTTCGACCAGGTACTACCGGAGATTACCCACGGCGCTGTGACCACCGCGGCCGGTGGGGCAGTTACGTGCCAGTTCGATGTGGACGGCAAGCAGGGGGAGTTGAGCTTTGACGTGGGGGCGCTGCCGGCCTATGGCTGCGAGACGTTCTTCCTCTATCCCCTCAGCGCCACCGCGCCCGAAGGCACGCCCGCTGTGAAGGCGCAGGTGCAGGAGGATGCGTTCGCAGTCACCAACGGGCTGCTCACGCTGAAGCATTCTACCCACAGTGGCGATCTGCTCACCTCCATCACGGCGAGGCAACTGCAACTAGGGCGGCTGCAGGGACTGATCCGGCAGCAACTCGGCCAGAACCTATGGGTAGCGGCGGATAAGACAGAATCAGTGCAGTGCCACAGCGGCCCGGTGCGCTTCACCGCCGACCTGACCGTGGCTATGACGCAGGGCGGTGAGACGAAGACGACCGTGGGTAAGGATGGGATATACGCGCCGCAGAGCATCCGGCCACAGCGATTCCGCTCCTGCTACCGGATCACCCTCTATCCCGGCGAGCCCTGCTTCACCTCGCGCCTGCTGTGGATCGAGAACACCGACATTCAGCCGTGGCGGCTCGCCAGCGTGTACCACTATGCGCTCTCGAACATCGGGGGCGACCAGACCAACGACACGCCGGCCAAGCAGTTGTCGGAGGGGGTGATGGCGTGGACGAACACGAAACTCCACGGGGCCCTGGGCTGTATCAGCGTCAACCCGGATGACTTCAAGATGATCTTCTGGCGCGATCCCGGTCCGAATGGGACCGAGCACCCGGACGTATGGCGCGACATCGAAGTGACGCTCAAGCCGGGCGAGCGCTACGATGCGCCGCAGCCCGCAGCGCTGTTCTTCGGCAGCAAGTCGGTGGTCCAAGCCGTCGAGATTGCCGGCACAGCGCGAGCGCAGGGGCGGGTGCAATGCCAGTTGTTCAAGGCGGAGAAGAGGTAGGCGGCCTGTTATAATGCCGAGCAGTGGCCGGAAACTACTTCGTAATGCAGTGCACCGCAGTTGGACGCCAAGAAGCGACCTGTGAGGCAGTTGATGATCGCTGGAACTCTCGCAAGGGGCAACGGTTACGAGAGTTGCGACGTTGCGGAGTGGTTTGTTTGTTGGCCGTAAGGATGTCCATGTGGCTACCCAGCAGACTCCCGAAATCGCTCTCGTCACTTACACTAACTCCGGTTTCTTTTCCCGCAGGATCGTCAGCAACCTCTCCGCCGTCAGCGGCGCACACCCCTCGAAGTGATTGTTGATGTTGACGAACGCCTTGTGCCCCAGGCGCAGGTTTGCACGGACGATGTTCACCGCCGCCTGAATACTCTCCGGCCGGGGTTCAACGATGCCATCCCACGCTGAATCTGTTGCTTCCTCTATGGCCTGGCGGTCAGGCCTGTGCAACCGGACGATCGTTCCGGCGGGCGTGGTCGTGTCGTGCTTGCTGAAGACATCGGCGATACCTGCTGCACGCTGCGACGACCGCCCATGGCGAAGGCGATGTCTCCTGATCGAAAACGCGTCACCTTCTCGCCGGCTTCCTGCACCTCGAAGACGGCGGCGTAGCCGGGGTAGTTCGGAAACGTGCTCCCTTTTGATAGTTCGCGCCCAGTTCGGTGCCTGGACTGATGAGGGTGCACATCGTTCGGCCGCACCTCCTCCGGTCCGAGTTCCGGCAGTGGCGGTCCCTCGGCGAGTTCGGCGTGTTCCTTCGCGGTGATCGCGACGGCCAATGGACTCAAAGTTGTATTCCCTCCTCTTGAGCCACCCCACGGACATGCTTGGCGGCCAGACGGTATTCCTCTGCACTCGGCAGATGCTCCAACAGAATGGGCGTGTTGCGGTCAAGCCGATTGACTTCGCGCAGGAAGGTCCGGTAGTCCAGCGCACCCATGCCGGGCCGGACTTCATCAAGATGTACGGTCAGTGTCGTTCCAAGGAGAATGTCCTTGGCATGGCAGCAACGAATGTGCGGGCCGAGCTGGGCGATAAACTCGCGGATGAGCGCGCCATTGTCGAAGTAGCGCTGTGGGCTGCAGATCAAGTTAACCGGGTCGAAGTGGACGCCGAACGCCTTGCGATCAATCGCCTTGATCAGCCGCAGATAGGAATCCGGCGAGTCCGGGTACATCCAGGGCATCGTCTCCAGAGTGTAGCAGGTTCGAGTCGGGCGCACGGAGTCGATGATTTCACGCACGGATTGGACGATCAAGTCAAATGTCTTTTCCGTGAGATCGCGTTCGTCCGGGCCGTCCCATTTCGCACCGAGCGAGCCGGCGATGTTCACCGCGCAGGGCGCGCCGATCTTCTCGGCGAGCACGAGCGCCGCCTTGCACGTGGCCAGGGCTTTCGCGCTCGTTTGGGGATCACCGCTCAGCGGATTGCTCCACCCGCCCACCTCCGCAATGACGATGTCCGCATTCGCCGCGGCCTGCGCGAAAGCGCGAATTGTGCTGTCATCCGCATCGAGGGGCACGGGGCAGACCGCGGCGCGATACCCCTGCGCGACAACCTCCTGCGTCCACGCCTCCGCGTCGAGGCCCTCCTTGAATATCGGTCCTCCAAGCCTCATCGTCTTTCTCCTTCCTGCAATCCGGAAGCCCAGATGGTCGCCCTCCAGACGGCTGGCGGGCAAGCCGTCCACATGACGGTCAGCCATGAAGTGCCGGATTCTGACACTCAGAATTTTGCTTGTCAAGCGAAAGCGGCACGGCGGAAGAACGCCTCTGCTCCGACCGCCTGCATCGTTTCTGCGGCAAATCTCCGCGGAGTTGCCTGTCAAGAAGCGCGCAAGCCGGCGTTCTGCAGCAGGATCCGCCCACGCGCGCCCCTCACGCGCCCGATGGGGACGAGGATCCCGCCGACACTACCGACAGCCGTGCCGGTATATACCGTCACCGGTGACGGCCATATGAATACCATGAAAACATTCTCTTGAAGGGCAGCTACGGACAGCAACCGCCAGAGGGCAAAGCCCTCCTGGTCGGGATTTCCCATTGGGCTGTCTCTTCGAGGTCTGCCGTCCACCACAGGTAACATTGCACCCTCCAAGTGGCTCCTGTCAAGGCCGTTTCCGACAGTTTTTCGTCCCCGGAGATCCCGCGCCGCCTGTTCGGAACGATCCTTCAGCGGATTCGCCCATGATGTACCGTACAGGTCTAACGACGGGCGAGGGGTGACGAGACACGGTCAGGCGCGTTGAGGTCGGGGAGGGTGTACTATCATCCTGCCGCGAAAAGGCGATTCGGCTGGTTCCCCGTCAGCGGAAAATCGGGCGCGACCGAGGCCGTCGCGGGATCTCCTGGAGCGAAAGACTGTGAGAAATGGGTTGACAACGGCCGCATCGAGAGTAGAATCTCGCTTGCGACAGGTGTGCCGTCCTCGGAGTGACGGGCAAATGGGAAATCCAGAATGATACGGGAAAGGAGTCGCAGATGCATCTGCTGAGAGTCAGCCCGAACGGCCGATACTTCGTGGACGAGGCCGACAAGCCGGCCTTCTGGCTGGGGGATACGCAGTGGCAGCTTTTCCGGGACTTGACGCCTGAAGACGCTGCCGCGGTGCTGGAGCTCCGGAAAGCGCAGGGGTTCAGCGCCGTCCAGGTGATGATCACGGGCGTGGGGGATGGCACCCAGCCCAACGTCCACGGCGAGACGCCGTGGGCGGGCAACGACCCGGCCTCGCCCAATGATGCTTACTTCCGGGGCGCAGACGCCGTGATTAATGCGGCCGGCCGCATCGGCATGATTCTGGTGCTGGGCGTCTACCACAAGGAGCAGTTGAAGACCCTCCCGATCCAGAAGGCCCGCGTCTACGCGCGATGGCTCGCCGAGCGCTGGCCGGATGCGCCGCACGTCATCTGGACCGCG
>Ga0181539_1001658_pt1 | contig 24051 bp, 23 predicted proteins | sample PEATcosm2014_Bin_46_FD_119767 | JGI IMG/M metagenome (GOLD analysis project Ga0181539, IMG submission 119767) | Peatland microbial communities from MTU Mesocosm Facility, Houghton, MI, USA - PEATcosm2014_Bin23_60_metaG | ecosystem: Environmental > Terrestrial > Soil > Wetlands > Peat | place... | reverse complement strand
GCCCCAGTCAAACAAAGAAAGCCAGCGGCTCGCCCACCATTTCCATCCTAAAAGCTCTTCTCTTTTCTTCAAATTCCTACTCTTATTTCGCCTGTGTTAGCCACAAAAAACCTCGAATATCCGAGGGTTGGGGCGGGGCAGAACAGCGGAAGGCGCCCGTGGCCGCTATTTTCGTTTCCGAAAGAAAACCGGCTCTTAAACGCCTTCGCGCAGCCACCGCGCGGCTTCCGCGGCGGAATAGGTGACGATGAAATCGGCGCCGGCCCGGCGCATGGCCAGCAATGATTCCAGGGTGACGGCGCGCTCGTCAATCCAGCCATTGGCCGCGGCGGCTTTGATCATGGAGTATTCGCCGCTGACGGCGTAGGCGCCGGTGGGATAGGCGAATTGGGTTTTCACGCGGTATAAAACATCCAGATAGGCGAGGGCCGGCTTGACCATCACCATGTCCGCACCCTCGGCAATGTCCAGGGCGACTTCGCGCAAGGCCTCGCGCCCGTTGGCGGGGTCCATTTGGTAGCTGCGCCGGTCGCTGAATTTGGGGGCCGATTCGGCGGCTTCGCGAAAGGGGCCGTAATAGGCGGAGGCGAATTTGGCGGCGTAGGAGAGGATGGGCGTGGCGCTGAAGCCGTGTTGATCCAGGGCGCGGCGAATGGCGGCCACGCGGCCGTCCATCATGTCGCTGGGCGCGAGGACATCGGCCCCAGCCTCGGCATGGCTCAAGGCGGCGCGGGCCAGGAGGGGGAGGGTGAGATCGTTGGCGACCACGCCGCCGCTTTTGGGGTCCACGATGCCGCAATGGCCGTGGCTCATGTATTCGCAGAGGCAGACATCGGTGAGGACGAGCAACTGGGGCAATTCCTTTTTGAGCAGGCGCACGGTTTGCTGGACGATGCCGTGGCGGGCATAAGCCCCGGACGCCCTTTCGTCCTTGCGGTCAGGAATGCCAAACAATAAGACGGCGGGGACGCCGAGGGCGTGGGCCTTTTCGGCTTCGCGCACAGCTTGATCGGGAGAAAGTTGGAAGACTCCCGGCATGGCGGCCACGGGGCGCCGCGCCTTTTGCCCGGCGCGGGCAAAGAGGGGCAGGACCAGTTGGCCCGGCTGGAGGGATGTTTCCCGGACCAGGCGGCGCAAGGCGGGGGTTCGGCGCAGCCGGCGCGGGCGGTAATTCGGAAAAAGCCCAATCAAACCGGAATTCATTGCCGGAAGCCTAAGCCAAACTTTTCCACCCGGCAATAACCGAGTGGGAAGGGATGCATCGGCGGGGGGCGGACGGCTCGGCGAGCCGTCCCTACCTCGAGAGCCCGGCAATAACCGAGTGGGAGGGGAAGCATGGCCGGGGGCGGGGCGTGAAAGCGTGTTTTTGCTTTTGTGGCCGTGGCAAGCGTGGTAGTCTTGGCTGATGCTCAAGAAGGCCATCATGGTCATAGTGCCGGTCGCGGCGGCTTTTGCGCTTTGTCTGTTCTTTGCCCTGGATACGGGAAACCTGGGGCCTGGCACGGGCCGCGGGGCCAGCACCGCCACCCTCTTGCGACAGGTGCAATCGCTTTCGCAGTTGGTGACTGTCAAGTATGTGCTGCAAAAGGTCGTGGATGTGCGGGACTCCAAATTTTACGGGGACAATCATCTGCTGCTGGTGGCCGAAGGCATTGTCAAGGCCGGGATCAACCTGGGGAACCTGCGGCCGGGCGACCTGGAGGTTTCCGATAAAAAGATCACGATCACGCTGCCGCATCCGGCCATCACCGATGCCTATCTGGACGACGCGCACACGGAGGTGCTGGAACGGACCACCGGGCTGCTGCGCGCCTTCGACAAGGACCTGGAGCAAAACACGCGCGCCCAAGCCGTGGAGGAGCTGCGCACGCTGGCGCTGGACAACGGGATTTTGAAGGAGGCCCAGGACCGCGCCCAGGCGCAAGTGGAAGGGCTGCTGCATCAAATCGGTTTCACGGAAGTCGAAGTGCGAAAACGCTAGACCGGCCTTTGCCCGGCGATTTTCTCCAAAGCGCCCTTGTCAGCGCGTCGGGCTTCTGATTAGCCTTGTCGCGCTCAATGAAGTTTTTTGCACCGAACGTGGTGGTTTTGCTGGCGGCCGGGGCCATCGCCTGCGCTGCACAACAGCCGCCTCCGCCGGACATCTTTGGCACCACTTCCAACTCGGAGTGGTCGGCGCAGGGGGACACTTACCACTTTGCCAACGGGGTGATGGCGAGCAATCAGAGCTACACGATCTCCGGCGACCGGGGGGTGCTGAGCAATCTGACCGGGGAGGTGGAGGCGGAGGGGGACGTGGTGATCCTGGACCACGGGCATATTTGGCGGGGCACCAACGCGATCTACAATTTCAAGACCGGGGACGTTCGGGCCGCGGCGTTCAAATCGGTGCAGATGCCATTTAACATATCCGGGAGCAAACTGGTGGGCAACAGCAACCGCGTTTTCACCGCCTCGAACAGTTGGATCACCACCGACGACTACGCCAAGCCGATCTATCGAATCCACGGCCGAACGATCACGATCGTGCCCGGCCAATATATCGAGATGCACCAGGCCACGTTTTACCTGGGGGCGACGCCGGTATTCTATCTGCCCTATTACCGGCGCACGCTGGAGGCGCACCCGGAGAATTTCGAGTTCGTTCCCGGTTACCGCAGTTCTTACGGGCCCTTCTTATTGGGCGCCTTCAACTGGTACGGAACCGGCCTGGTTGACGGGACGATCCATCTGGACGAGCGGGAGAAACGCGGGCTGGGCTACGGCCCGGATTTGCTGCTGCGCTTGGGCGACTATGGGCAGGCGGCCTTCCGCTACTATGATGCGCATGACCATGACCCGAACGCGGACGGGCTGAACCTGCCCAACGTGGGAGAAAACCGGCAGCGGGCGAGCCTTTACTATCAAAGCGCGCCCGCGACCAATTTCAGCGCAAAAATCGTGGCCAATTACCAGAACGATCCGACCATCATCCGCGACTTTTTCGAAAGCGAATATCGGGCGGACGTGGAGCCGGCGTCATTCGCCGAAGCCAATCAACTCTGGCCCAACTTCACCGTGGACGCGATGGCCCAGCCGCGCCTGGTCAACTTTTTTGAGACGGTCGAACGGCTGCCGGACATCAAATTGACCGGCTTGCGACAGCAAGTGGGAGTGACGCCGGTCTATTACCAAAGCGAAACATCGGTGGGTTATTTGCGGAAGGATTTTTCGGACACCAATGAGCCGGTGGAAACCAATTATTCGGCCATGCGGGCGGACAGCGTCCAACAGCTCAGCCTGCCGGAGACGTTCTTTGGCTGGCTGACGGTGACCCCGCGGGTGGGTGGACGGGTGACCTACTACGGGGATGTCGCCGGTGTGAACCCGGCCACCAACGCCCAAACGCGCGGGGTGTTGAACACGGGGGTGGATTTCTCGCTGAAGGCCTGGCGCCTTTACCCGGGGGTGGCAAGCACGTTTTGGGATGTGGATGGATTGCGCCACATCGTCGAGCCGGACATCAACTACTCCTACATTCCTGGACCGACGCTTGCGCCCGCGCACGTGCCGCAATTCGACACCGCGCAGCCGGCGCTGCGGTTGCTGCCGCTGGAGTTCCCGGATTACAATTCGATTGACGCCATTGACAAGCAAGACGTGCTGCGGCTGACGCTGCGCAACAAATTGCAGACCAAGCGCGCCGAGGGCGTCGAAGATGTGGTCAACTGGGCCGTGTATACGGATTGGAACCTGACCCCCGGAACCAATCACCCCTTTGCGGATCTTTACTCGGATTTGGTGCTGCGGCCGCGCACCTGGCTGGTGCTGGATTCGTCCCTGCGCTACAATCTGGCCGATCATGTCTGGCGCGATGCTGTGAACCGGCTTTCCATCACGCCCAACAGCCGGTGGAGTTTCACGCTCAGCCATCGCTACTTGATGAACAACGACCCCGAATTCCAGGCCTTTCCGGGGCAATACTTGGCCGGCCATAATCTCTTCAGCGCCAGTTTGTATTATCGGATGAATGAAAACTGGGGCGTCCACATCCTGGACCACTATGAGGCGCAGAACGGCCTGCTGGAGGAACAAGACTATTCCATTTACCGCGACCTGCGCAGTTGGACGGCGGCCTTGACCTTCCGCCTGACCCAGGGCGTCGGCCAGCCAAGTGATTTCACCGTTGCCATCAGCATGTCGCTGAAAGCCTTCCCGCGTTTCCCGTTGAATTCCGACACCGACCGTCCCAGGAACCTGACCGCCACCTCTTCGGTGCTGGATTCGATGGGGAGCTATTAAAGGGGACGCAGGAGGAGAGAAGGGGTGGTCAGAACAGGGCGGGTCAACGGGCCGCCTCGTCGCGCGCCCAGCGGTCGGCTTCCAGGATTTGGTTCAGGTCGGGGTGTTGGACCAGGGTGTGGCGGGACAGGGTGCGGGCGACGACCTGGCTGATCTGGAGGAAGTGGATGCGGCGGTTGAGGAAGGCTTCGACGGCGACTTCGTTGGCGGCGTTCAAGACCGCCGGCAAGGTGCCGCCGGTTTCGCCGGCGTGGCGGGCGATTTTCAAGGCCGGAAAGCGTTCCGGATCGGGCGGCTCGAAGGTCAATTGGCCCAGAGCGGCCAGATCGGTTTGGACGCGGCGGCTGCAAACGCGGTCGGGATAGGTGAGCGCGTATTGAATGGGCAGGCACATGTCGGGGGTGGACAATTGCGCCAGCATGGAGCCGTCCACAAACTCCACCATGGAATGGACGACGCTCTGGGGATGGACGAGGACGTGAACGCGAGCCATTTCGATGTCGAAGAGCCAGCGGGCTTCGATCATTTCCAGGCCCTTGTTGAAAAGAGTGGCCGAATCAATGGTCACCTTGCGGCCCATCACCCAGGAGGGATGCCGCAAGGCGGCCTCCACGGTGATGGCGGAGAATTCCTCTTTGGGGGTCGCGCGGAACGGGCCGCCGGAAGCGGTCAGCCAGAGGGCGCGGACGGAATCCGGGGGCCTGCCGTCCAGACATTGGAAGATGGCGGAATGTTCGCTGTCAACTGCAAGGACGCGGACGCCGTATTTGCGGGCCTCGCGCATGACGATTTCGCCGGCCATGACGAGGATTTCCTTGGACGCGACGGCAATGTCCTTGCCGGCGCGGATGGCGGCCAGGGCGGGCTGCAATCCGGCGGTGCCGACAATGGCGATGAGGACAATGTCGGCCTCCGGCATGGTGGCCAGTTCGATGAGGCCCTGGCCGCCGGAGAACACTTTGGCGGAGGCGCCGAGCACGGCCTGCAATTCGCGCGCGCGGGCGGGGTCGCTGAGGCAAACGGCCACGGGACGATGTTGGAGGGTTTGCTGGAGGAGGAGTTGGACGTTGCGGCCCGCCCCCAGGCCGACCAGGCGGATGCGGTCGGGCAAATCTGCCGCCACCTTGGTCGCGCTGGTCCCGATGGAGCCGGTGGAGCCGAGTAAAACAACGTTTTTCATCAGGTGAGCACGTGACGCAAGTAGAGGTACATCAGGGGGGCATTGAAGAGCAAGCTGTCGAGCAAGTCGAGGATGCCGCCAATGCCTGGGAAGAGGCGGCCGGAATCCTTCAAGCCAGCCTCACGCTTGAAGAGGGATTCGATCAAATCCCCCACCACCGCGGCGAGGCCCAAGATGAGGCCCAAGATCACGGCGTGTGCGGGGGTCATGCCCTTGAGGCGCGCCCCCGCGAAATGGGCAAAGAGCACGCTGGCCGCGGTGGAGACCAGGAGCGCCCCCGCAAAGCCTTCCCAGGTTTTGCCGGGGCTGATGCGGGGGATCATTTTGTGTTTTCCCAGGAGCGATCCGACCAGGTAAGCGCCGCAATCGCTGAACTTGGTGACCAGGACGAAATAGAGGACGTAAAAATGCCCCTGCCGATGCCCCTGCTCGCCCGGCCAGAAGAAATTGATTTTTTGGATGAAGTTCAGGAGCCAGGGGACGTACATGAGGCCGAAGAGGGTGGTGGAAATGGCGACGATTCCCTTGGTGGTGTGACGGGAGAGGAATTGGCGGATGCACAATCCCAAAACGAAGAGGATGAAAAAACTGCTTTCAAAATCATTCGCGCGCGACGGCCCGGCGGCAAAGCCCCATTCACCGGAAATATCCAGGAAGGTGGCCACCAGGAGCAGCACGCCGCCGAAAACGCCCCACCGGGAGTAAGATTGCAAGCCCAGTCTGTCCACCATGCCGTAAAACTCCACCAGGCCGGCCCCCGCCAGCGTGACGATGATGAGGAGGAAGAAATAATCGGAGATCCATTTATGGCGCGAGAACAGAGCGGCCAGGAGGACGGTCCAAAGCACGACGAAACTGAGGAGGCGCCGAAAAAAGACGGCCGCCTTGGAAGGCGGCGCGGGCGGGGGGCTGGGAATTTCGGCGCTCATGAATCAAACCAGGCCGAAGCGGCGGTGACGGCGGGTGTATTCTTCCAGGGCCTCAAAGAACTGGGGCTTGCGAAAATCGGGCCAGAGGGTTGGAGTGACCACCAGCTCGGCGTAGGAAATCTGCCAGAGCAGGAAATTGCTGAGGCGCATTTCGCCGCTGGTGCGGATGAGCAGGTCGGGGTCGGGATAGTGGCGGGTATAGAGATGCTCGGAGATCAACTGGTCGTTGATTTCCGCCGGCTCGACGCGGCCCTCCTTGATTTTCTGGGCGATGCCGCGGACGGCCTCGACGATTTCGGCGCGTCCGCCGTAGCTCAAGGCCAGGATGAGAGTCAGGCCGTTATTGTTGGCCAGGGCAGCCTTGGTCTTTTTCAACTGGTCCTGGACGAATTCCGGGAGGCGGTAAATCTGGCCGATGGCGTCGAGGCGGACGTTGTTTTTGTTCAGTTCGCCGATCTCATTTTTGAGGAACCGGAACAGGTAATTCATCAGGGTATCCACTTCGTCCTTGGGCCGGTTCCAGTTTTCCACCGAGAAGGCATAGAGGGTGAGGTATTTGACCCCCACTTCGCCGGCGGCGCGGACGACGGCGCGGACGGACTCGACGCCATGGCGATGGCCCTCGACGCGAGGCAGGCGCCGTTGTTTGGCCCAGCGCCCGTTGCCGTCCATGATGATGGCCACATGGGCGGGGATGGTGGCCCTGGCTTGGGGGCTGAGATGGGATGGCCCGCTGGACATAACAAAGCTCAGACAAAGATCGTCTGCGCCCGGGCCGGGCCGACCGAGGCGATGGCCAGGCGGGCACCGGTCAGTTCGGCCAGGGCCTTGAGATAATGCCGGGCCTTGGGCGGAAGTTGTTTCCAAGTCCGGCAGTGGGAGGTGGAGGAGCGCCAGCCGGGAAATTCGGCATAGACCGGCTCGCAGCCGGCCAGCAATTCGATGTCCGCCGGCATGTAATCCAGCCGGGCGGACCCGACGCGGTAGGCCACGCAGACCTTGATGGTTTCCACCGAGTCCAACCCGTCGAGGTTGGTGACGGCCAATTCGTCAATGCCGTTGATGATCGAGGCATAATGGGTGGCGACGGCGTCAAACCAGCCGCAGCGCCGCGGGCGGCCGGTGGTGGCTCCGAATTCGCGTCCCATGCCGTGGAGCAGGTCGGCCACCTCGGCGTTTTCCGTTGGGAGCGGGCCTTCGCCGACGCGGGTGGTGTAGGCTTTCATCACGCCCACCACGCGTTCCATCCGGTGGGGCGCCACGCCCGAGCCGGTGCAGGCGCCGCCCGCCGTGGTGTTGGAGGAAGTGACGAAGGGGTAGGTGCCATGGTCAATGTCCAGAAAGGTCCCTTGCGCGCCCTCAAAAAGAATCTCGGCGTTGCGGCGGGTGGCTTCATGGAGCAGGACGACGGTGTTGGTGACATAGGGTTTCAAGCGGTCCCCGGCGGCGCGGTACTCGGCGTGGACCTTGGCGAAGGAAAGGGGCCTAGCGTGGAAGGCCTTCAAAATCTCGTTGTTTTCTTTGATCTTGTGGCGCAGGAGCGTCTCGAACCGCGCCGGGTTGATGAGATCAATCATGCGCAACCCGGTGCGGGCGGCCTTGTCGCCGTAGGCCGGGCCGATGCCGCGCTTGGTGGTGCCGATTTTTTTGTCGCCTTTGAGCGTTTCGCGATGGGCGTCCAGTTCGCGATGGTACGGGAGCACCAGGTGGGCGGATTCGCTGACGCACAAGTTTTTGACGCGCACACCCAGCTTTTTCAAATGGTCAATTTCCTGGACCAGGCTCACCGGGTCCACGACCACGCCATTGCCGATGACGCACACTTTGCCCGGCCGGAGAATGCCGGAGGGGATCAGGTGCAGCACATATTTCTTTTTTCCGATGAAAACGGTGTGGCCGGCATTGTTGCCGCCCTGGGTGCGGACCACGATGTCGGCCGTCTTGGTCAGCACATCAATGATCTTGCCTTTGCCCTCGTCGCCCCACTGGGCGCCCACTAGAATGGTGTTTGCCATAATTTCCTTACAAGCTGCCACGGACATCCAAGCGCTCTTGGTTGCGCGACAACAAAAATCCCCGAAATGTAAAATCGGGGCGTGTCACGAGTATTTACAGGCAGAAAATAGGGACGGGGCGCGCCAAGAGCAAGATTTAAAGTGCAGAGCGGCCAGAGGCCAGGTCCCGGGATGAAAATTTTTACGCCGCGGCACGGACCTTTACTTCGTGGTCCAGCCGGCCCGCCAGACGCTCCTGCTCCTGTTCCAAGTCGTAATGCGTTTGCAAATTGAGCCAGAACTCCGGCGAGATCCCGAAGTAGCGTCCCAAGCGCAAAGCGGTGTTGGCGGTGATGGCACGCTGGCCGCTGACAATTTCGTTAATCCGGCGCGGCGGCACGCCGATGTCTTTGGCCAGCCGGTATTGGGTGATGTCCATCGGCTTTAGAAATTCTTCGTCCAGGATTTCACCCGGCGTGATGTGGCTCAATAATTTGCTTTTCATGTTCAGTGATAGTCCACCATTTCAACTTCTTCGGCGTTGCCGTCGCGCCACCGAAAGCATATCCGCCATTGGTCATTGACGCGGATACTGTGTTGCCCCTTTCGCCCGCCCTTCAACGCTTCCAGCCGATTGCCGGGCGGCACCGCCATCTGCCGCAATTCAGTAGCCGCAGCCAAGGCCAGCAGTTTGCGTCTGGCGCTGCGCTGAATGTCCGGTGAAAAATGGCGGGACAATTCCGCCCGAAACAGCCGCTCCGTTTCCGCGCACCCAAAACTTAAGATCACGGCTTATAGTAACGCCCGGCGTTAGTAGTGTCAAGGGTCGAGTGGGCCTCGAGTTTGGGGCGTGTGTGATTAGTTTGTTGCCGCTGCTGGCGTTGGCTTAATAGGAATATATTCGGCCAAGAAAAATAAAAGCCAATAATTCGCAAGTAGCCTCCGGCCTAAAATGAGAATCGGCACCATCATGGCGGAAAATGTGCTCAGAAGGCAGAAAACCAAGAAATCCCGCACACATGGTATCGCCTCATCGGCTGGCTTGTCTAAGTGAATAATCACCGCAAAATGTGGATAAATGCAACAGATCGCAATGAACAAGCCAGACAGGGCGGCAAAACAGAAGAAAGGAATAAGGGCACCATAAACGCGACGCGCCAATAAAAAATAGCGCAAGCGTGCCACTGTGCGCAGCCGCACTGATTTTTTGATGATGTGCAAACCCAGGACAAAATGTGCCAATTTTAAAAACATAATGTTAAGCCTGATTATTGACAAACCAGCTAACTACGGTAAAGGCGGGTAAAGGCGTCAAACGATACTTTTGCCCAATGAGGCCGATTGGAGCCTCCATAATTGTTGGGCAACAATACGCTTTCTGACCCCTCCTCCCTCTGCAACCCATGGATGCCGAAACCAAAAAATGAACCGGCCGTCAAGCTGCCTGCAACTCGCGGACGTGGGGCGACATCGCGGCAGGAAACCGGTCGGAGCTTCTTTTTCTCCACTGTGGTCACGGTCAAGGTGCGTCCGTCCAGAGTGGTAAACTCAACTTCGTAAGCCGCCCCGCCATGGTGGATGTGGATCACCGTGCCGACATCGCCCTTCTGAAGCCTCCGGCCGGGCAGGTCCGCTGTCAACACTACGCAATCATGTTCGTTGATCTTCATTAGTCCTCCAAATCATCCCTGCCCCGGCGGCAGGCGCAGGGTCGCGTCGAGGGGTTGGAGGTCGGGCAGGCCTTTGGCGCCGGCGTTGCCGCTGAGCCTCAAGAGGCGCTCGCCGCCGGGGCGGACCATGCGCTCGTAGCTGCCCACGGCGTCGTTATAGGCGGCGTTGGCTTTTTCCAGCCCGGCGCGGATTTTTTCAAAGTGTTCCATGAGCTTGACGACGCGGCTGAAAAGCTCCTGGGCGGTGGCGGCGATCTCGCGGGCGTTTTCGCTCTGGGCGTGTTGCTGCCAGGTCAGGCCGACGGCCCGCAACAGGCCGATCAAGGAGGCGGGGGTGGCGAGCATGATCCGCTTTTGCGCCGCCCAAACAATCAAATCGCGGTCCCCCTCCAGGGCGGCGCTGAAAAGGGACTCCGCCGGCAGGAACAAAACCACATAGTCCAGGGCGTTGGGAAACTGGCGCGGATAATCCCGGTCCGCCAAAGCTTTGACGGTGGCCTTGAGCTTGGCGGCGTGGCTGGCCAGGCTCTCGGCGCGCTTGAGCGGGTCGGCGGTGTCAATGGCTTTGAGGAAATCCAAATCGGGCACCTTGGCGTCAACAATAATGATGTGGTTGCCCGGCAGATGCACCGTCAGGTCGGGCTTGCTGTCGCCGGATTGGGTTTGTTCGTTGAAATCGCAATGGGCGCTCATGCCGGCGGCCTCGACGACGCGGCGGAGGGTTTCCTCCCCCCAGCGGCCGCGGGCCTGGTTGGAACTGAGGACCATGCGCAACTGGGAAGTTTCGTTGGAAAGGGTGAGGCTGTTCAGGGCCAGGCCCTCGATCTGTTTTTTGACTTCGCCCAGGGTGGCGGCTTGGGCGGTCTCACTTTGTTGGAGGCGTTTCTGGTAGGTTTCCAATTGCTCCTTCAACGGCTGCACCAGGGTGGCGATGGCTTCCTGGCGCTGGGCCAGGTCCCCTTTGGCGGTCTCCTGGAATTTGGCCAGGGTCAGACTGGCCAGCTCCAGGAACTGGGGCGCGGTTTGTTTGAGGGCGTCGGCGCTCAAGGCCTTGAAGGCCTCGCGCAAATCGGCCAGCGCCTTGTCCTGCGCCTGCCTGGCGGCGCGGAGGTTTTCTTCGTGCAACTGGCGGGTTTCGGCGAGCATGCGTTCGGCGGCCTCGCGTCTGGCTTCGGTGGCGGCGGCCTGGGTGGTGGCCAGGTTGACTTGCTGGCGGGTTTCGCCGAGTTCCTTTTCTCTTTGCGCCACCTGCTGCCGCAACTCCTCTTCGAGGCGGTTGTCCACGGGCAAGGGGCGGCGGCGGCCATAGAGCAAGCCGGCGAACCAGAAGATCAGCCCGCCGGCGGCAAAACCGATCAAGAGATAAGCGAAGTCCCGCACCGGCACCCCTTTAATAATGCGCGACCACTTCGATTTCCACCTTGGCGGCGCGCGGCAAGGCGGCCACCTGGATGGTGGAGCGGGCGGGAAAATCCGCCGTGAAATAGCGCGCATAGACCTCGTTCATGACGGCGAAGTCCGCCAGGTCGGTCAAGAAAACAGTCGTTTTGACCACATGGCGGAAGTCCAGGTTCTGATCTTCCAGGATGATTTTGATGTTCTCCAAAACGCGCTCCGTCTGCTCCCAGATGCCGCCCGCCACCAGCAGGCCGGAATCCGGCGCGAGGGGAATCTGGCCCGAGCAGAAGAGGAAATCACCGGCGCGGACGGCGTGATGGTAAGGCCCGACGGGCGGGGCGGCGTCGGCGGGATGAATGATGGTTTTTGGCATGGGAGTAGAAGGGGATGAGAGACGATTATTTTGGCTGGATGACGCGGATTTTGATGTTGCGGAAGGAGACCACACCGTGATCCCCCTGCAAGGCGATGCAGCCGGTGTCGGATTTGGCGAAGGGCGGCATTTTGGAGAACTTGCTGCGGGCGACGCGGGCGTTGAAGTCGGGGCTGCGGAGGACGTATTCGAAGTACTTGACTCCATTCATGTCGTGCTCGCATTTTTCGGGTGTGACGAGCAGACGGATGTGGTTCCACTGGCCGACGGGTTTGGTGGTGTCCAGGGGCAGGCCGGTTTTGGGATCGTTGGGGGGCTGGTAAAGGCCGTAGAGCCAGCCGGACATCTGGCGGGGCTGGGCGTCCACGCCATTGACATTGTCCAGGAGTTGGAATTCAGGCCCGGTGTACCAGGTCGGGCAGCCGGGAACCTCTTCGCCGATGATATGGTAGAGGACGCCGCTGTTGCCGCCGTCGGCGATATTGTAATCCAATTGCAGCTCGAACCAACTGAAGAGATTGCTGGTGACGATGTCGCCGGCGTGTTCGGGGTCGGCGCAAATCAGAACGCCGTCCTTGACCTGCCAGCCGGGAGCGACGCTGAGGCTGTGAAAATTATGCCAGCCCTCGAAATTGGTGCCGTTGAAGAGAAGCTGCCACCCGGCGGATTTTTCCGCGGCGGTGAGGGTATTGTTGGGAGCGGCAGCCGAATCGTCGGCGGTCGTCTTTGGCCCGCACGCCGTCAGAGCGACCAAAGCGGCTGTGCCCAAAGTCAAAAGAAAGATTGATTTCATAGAATGACCGGATGCCCGCAAGCCTGCGCTGCCCGTTTGGCCCTGTCAATCCAGAGATGTCGGGTAGCGGGAATGAAAACGGCGCAGCTCGGTGAAGAACTGCGCCGCTGAATTGCAATCCGCTTGCGCGGGAGTTATTTCTGCTTGGTGGCCGTCCAGGGAGTCGGGGTCGGTTCGCCGCCGCCACGGGCCGGCATGGTCACTGTGCCCGTGATGGTGTCACCCTCAATCTTGCCAGTATAGGGAATGGTAATATCATTCCCGCCCATGGTTTGGACGATTTTGAAGGATACGGTACTGCCGGTCACTTTGCCCTCCGTAATGTCCACCTTGACAGGAGCGGGGGGAGGAGGGGCCGCAGGAGCAGCCGCGCCATTACCAGGAGCCGCGCCACCAGGAGCAGCCGCGCCAGGAGCGCCGCCACCAGGAGCGCCGCCGCCAGGACCGCCGCCACCGCCTCTTCGCCCGCGTCCGCCCCTCGGCGGCATGGTCAAAGAGCCGGTTAATTTGCCATTGTCCATTTTCAGCACCAGAACGTTGGTGCCGCCACCGCCGCCACGACCACCGCCACCACCGCGGCCTTGTTGAACCCAAGTCCAGGTTCCGGTGGGATCCACCGGTTTCATGTCCGGTTTTTCCTGAGCTTTTGCCAGGCTGATCGCGCTGAGCGCAACTACCGTGCAGGCAACGACTTTCATCAAAGATTTTGATGTGAATTTGTTACATTTCATAGATTTGCGTTTAGTTGTCAATTCCAAGCCCGAACCGAGAATGCACTGCATGTGCATGCTTTACGGGCCTTGCTTGTGAAAAGACTAACATCCCCCTGTGGAGGTTACAATCTTTAAAACGTCAATAATTTGACGTGGGGTTTTCTGAGGGAAAAGTGTGGCCGTGGGGCAAAATCGCGAAAGGCGGTTGCCAGAAGGCCCCTTTACGGCTAGAGTTTGAGAGTCGCCCAAGCAAGGCGGTTTTTGATGAGTGAGATACTGATTTTTTTAAAAATAGGCCTGGGGGTCATGTTGCTCTTTGGGGCGGCGATTTTCGTCCACGAATTCGGCCACTACTGGGTGGCGCGCCGCATGGGCCTTAAAGTGGAGGCCTTTTCCATCGGCTTCGGGCCGAAGGTTTTTGGCTGGGTGAGCGAGGGGATCGAATATTCGGTGCGCTGGATTCCCGCCGGCGGTTTTGTCAAGCTGCCGCAACTGATCACCTCCACCGCCATTGAGGGGGAAGCGAGCAAGGACGTCCCGCCCGCGCCGCCGTTGTCGAAGATCCTCGTGGCGGTGGCCGGGCCTATGATGAACGTGGTGTTTGCCTTTGCCATCGCCACCCTGATCTATTATGTCGGCCTGCCGGTGCAGGTGAATCCTTCGATCATTGGTTATGTGGAGCCGGGCAGCCCGGAGGCAAAATTGGGAGTGCAGGACGGGGACCTGATCGTGGCCGTCAACGGAAAGCCGGTGAGATCGTGGGAGGAAGTGAACGAAATCACCGTGACGGCGCTGACCAATGTGCTGCCGGTGGCGATCAAGCACGAAGATGGGAAGACGACCACCTACCAGTTGCAAACGGAGGTGACCAGCGGGCCGATTGAAGTCAAAACGCTCAATTTAGGCCCGCGCGATCTGCTCATCGCCAAAGAGGTCAAGGCGGGCAGCGCGGCGGAAAAAGCCCGGATGCAAGTGGGGGACCAAATCCTCAATTTTGCGGGTTTGCGGATCAGTGCATTCAGCCAGTTGACCAATCTATTGCAGAAGTGCGCCGGCCAGCCCACGCCGATGATAGTCAAACGGGGCGACCAGCCTCCCATCACGTTGATGGTGACGCCCGCGACGGAAGTGACGGCTGAAAAAGGGCGGCTGGGGGTGCTCTTCGGGCTTGGGAAGGACGTTTATGTGCTGGAGCACCCGACGCCGTGGGCGCAGATCGCCGACGATCTTGAGCAGGAAAAGGACATGATCAGCGCGCTGGTTCATTCCCACTCCAGCGGAGTCAAGGCCAGTGATATCAGCGGACCGGTGGGGATCATCAGCATCCTGGCGGTGAAGGTGAACACGGACTACCGGCTGGCGCTGAGTTTTCTGGTGTTTCTGAACATTGGTCTGGCGATTGTAAACTTGCTGCCGGTCCCTGTTCTGGATGGCGGCCATATTATGATGTCGGTCCTGGAGAGTATTCGCCGCAAGCCGTTGGATGTTCGCCTGGTGGAGTACACGACCACGGTCTTCGCCATCCTGCTGATCTCCTTCATGCTCTACGTGACGTTTTTTGATTTCAAGCGCCTGCCGCTCATCCGGGTGTTGTTCAACCAGGAAACCCAAATCGAGCCGGGTGGAAAACCGGCCGCGGCCCCTCCGTCCCCAGACGTCGGCGCGCCGCCGCTGAACATCCAAACCGGGCAGGGCGAAAAACCGGCCGCGCCGCCGTCCAATCCGGGCCAGTAAGACCATGCGCTACTGTCTGTCGCCTTTTGTCTGGAAGCGGCGCAAGACCCGGGAAGTGGTGGTCGGCGATCCGGCCGCCGGAGGGGTCATTATTGGCGGCGACCATCCGGTGGTCAAACAATCCATGCTGACCAGCGACACGATGGACACGGCGGAATGCGTGAAACAAACGCTGGAGCTGGCCGCCGCCGGGTGCCAGATCGTGCGCATCACCGCGCCCAGCGTGAAGGACGCCGCCAACCTGAGAATCATCGTCGCCGAACTGCGCGGGCGCGGCTGCCGGGTTCCCATTGTGGCCGACATCCATTTCAAGCCCGAGGCGGCCCTGGAAGCGGCGCGCTGGGTGGAGATGGTGCGGGTGAATCCCGGCAACTACGCGGACAAGAAGAAATTCGCGGTGCGGGAATACAGCGACGACCAATACACCGCCGAGCTGGCCCGGCTCCGGGAGCAATTCGCCCCGCTGGTCCAGCGTTGCCGGGAACTGGGACGCGCCCTGCGCATCGGCGTCAACCACGGTTCCTTGAGCGACCGCATCATGAACCGGTACGGGGACACGCCGCTGGGGATGGTGGAAAGCGCGCTGGAATTTGCGCGCATCGCGCGGGAGCAGGATTACCACAACTTCAAATTCTCCATGAAGGCCAGCAACCCCAAGGTCATGATCCAGTGCTACCGCCTTTTGGCGGCCCGCCTTGAGGAACTGGGGCCGGACTGGAATTATCCCATTCACCTCGGCGTGACCGAAGCGGGCGAAGGGGAGGATGGGCGCATCAAAAGCGCCATCGGCATTGGATCCCTCCTGTGCGACGGCCTGGGCGACACCATCCGGGTCTCCCTGACGGAGGATTCGCCCCATGAAATCGCCGTCTGCGCGGACCTGCTGGCGCTGATCCCCGCGCTGACGGCACCGGCTGGAACGGAGACTGCCGCCTTGCGGCGCGCCATGGCCAATCTGCCCCCGGCCGGCGACCCCTTCAGCTTCACCCGGCGGCCGACGCCGGAAATAGAGTTGACGGATTCCTTGAAATGCGGCGGCGAACAAACCGTGCGGGTGGTGGTCCCCCGCGCCACCTGGGAGAAGGTTGCGCCCGGAATCCGGCCCCGGGACGATGTGCGGCCCGAGGCGGTTTACGAAGACCTCAACGTGCAGGAGATTGATCCGACGGCGGATTTGAGCATCCATTGCGACACCCAGCTTGTCACGGTGAAGGACGGGGTGGGAATTCCGGCCATCGCGGCGTTTCGCCTCCTGGCGGCCCGGCTCAAGCGCCTGGGCCGCAAGAACCCGATCCTGCTCAAGGACTGCCTGGAAATGGACGCGGCGCCGCTGGAGCCGAAGGTGGCGCTGCTGCGGGCCTCCGTGGTGATCGGTTCCCTGCTGGCGGACGGAGTGGGCGACGCGATCTTGCTTCGCGGGGAACCGGGAGCGGGCCAAAGCCTGCGCCTGGCCTACAACATCTTGCAGGCGGCCGGCTGCCGTAGCTTCAAGACCGACTACGTGGCTTGTCCTTCTTGTGGGCGGACTCTTTTCAATTTGCAGACCGTCACCGCGCGGATCAAGGCCCGCACCGCGCATTTGAAAGGGGTCAAGATCGCCATCATGGGCTGCATCGTCAACGGCCCCGGCGAGATGGCCGACGCGGATTTCGGCTACGTGGGCGGGGCGCCCAACAAGATCAACCTTTACGTCGGGAAAACGCCTGTCAAGTTCAATATACCCGAAGCCGAAGCCATGGACCGCCTGGTGGACTTGATCCGCGAGCACGGCAAGTGGATGGAACCCCGGATTTAAAGGTTCAGGCCCCGGCCAGCGCGGCGGCGCGGCCTTTGGGAACTTTCCCGGTATGATAAATCAGGAACCCGTGCAGGTATTGGCGGATTTCCTCCAATTGAGCCGCGCTGAGGCGCAAGCGCAAGACCGCGCTCCAATCCAGTTCCTCCAGCCGCCCCAGAATCTGCCGGGCGCCGGCGCTCAGTTTCGCCTCCGCCAGGGGCGGCTTGAGTCCGAGTTCCTGGAGCAACTTCATCTCGAAGGCGAAAATGGTTTGCGGCTGGGCGGGCTGATTGGGCAGCTCGATGAGCAGGCGGGTGAATTGCTCGAAGAGGGAGCGCAGCGGGGCCTCCGTTTCAGTGGTTTGCTCGATGAGCATGGCGCAGTAGGAAACCTGCTGGAGGCGCGCCAGGTCCTGGCGCAGGCCGGGATGGGTTTGCAGCACCTGGACCTCGCGCAGCGTGTGCAATTCGGAACGGCGGCTGCGCAGAAAACTAAAGTCCGCCAAGTAAAACAAATCAAGCTGGCCGCGAAACGGCGACTTGTTCCGCCGCGCCCCCTTGGCCACGGTGGCCAGGCGCCCCAGATCGGCGGTCAGCCAGTGGACGATCAGGCTGGTGTCCGTGAGCGGCCGCGTGCGCAGAACCACTCCGGTGGCGCGCTCGGAATTCATGTCTTTGGAGCCGATTCCTGCTCCGCAAACTGGGCCGGCGGGAGGGCGGCGCCAGGATTCCCGGGCGAAATGGCCCCAAGACTGATGATGAATTTAATGGCGTCCGGAACAGTCATGTCCAGCTTGACCAGATCGCGCTCCGCGTAGAGGAGCAGAAAACCCGAAGTCGGCAGCGGAGTGGTGGGAACAAAAACGCCGACCCATTTTTCGTTGCCCAGGGTTATTTGCTCGCCCGTCACAAAGCCAATGGCCCGCGAGGCGGCATGCGGGAAGGGAACCAGCACCACTTGTTTGAAGGAGGATTTGTTGCTGGAAAATGATTCGTTGACCTGCTTGACGGTGCCGTAAATTTTATTGAGCAAGGGAATGCTCAATAAGGCCTTGTCGGTCCATTTGATGGCTCTGCGCCCCAAATAATCGCGGCCAAAGCGCCCGACCAGGCAGATCAGGAACACCGCCAGGAGAAAGGCGAAATAACTCCAATACCAGTAGGCCGTTTCGCTGCCGGGGGGGTGCGTCAACTTCTTGGGCAAAAAGAACAGCAGCGTGTCCGTGACGTTGGCGACGTTTCGAAAAAGCCAGACCACCACGGCCAGCGAAATGACGCCGGGCATGGTGATGGCCAGGCCCGCCAGAAAGTTGCGGCGCCAGCGATTGAGAAGACTATTTTCGTCGAGTGCCATTTTTCAGCCCCTCCAGTCTGCCCCAGTCAAAGCTCAGGGACAATTGCTTTAACAAGCGATTTTCCAGCTTTTTCATCGCCCGGCGCGCGGCCGGCCGGCGGTCGTCATAGCCTTGCAAATGCAACAGGCCATGCACCAGATAGCGAACCAGCTCCGGCTGCCAGGTGGTCCGAAACCGCGGCGCGCAGGCCACGGCGTCATCCACCGAAATAAAAATCTCGCCGCATAACATCCCCTTCTCCTGCGCCCCTTCCTGGTAGTTGAACGCCAGGACGTCGGTCGAACCGGCCTGGCCGAGGAATTCCTGGTTCAAGCGGGCCATTTCCCCGGCCTGGATCAGATGCACGCCCAACTGCCCGCCCGCCGGCCAGCTTTCCGTGGCGCGGTTTCGCCGGCGCCCCGCCGGGGATTCGTCCAGGAGACGGAGAATGACGCGGCGCCACAAAGGCAGGTTCACCCGCCGCGTCTTTTGCCGGTTGAACAATTGCACGCAGAGCCTGGGCCGGGGCGACGCAACTTTTACCCGCTTCATGGCCTATCCCCCACCTTCGCTCCTGGGCCGTCTGGCCTGCGGCCCGGCCGGCCCGGTCCTGCCGCGATGCTCTTCGTACGCCGCGATGATGCGCTGGACCAAAGGATGGCGGACAATATCGCGGCGCGAAAACTGGACGATGGCAATGCCGGGGGTCTGTTGCAGGGCGCGTTCGGCTTCCAGGAGGCCGGAGTATTTGTGCGACGGCAAATCAATTTGCGTGGTGTCGCCGGTCACGACCACTTTGGAGCTCATCCCAAAGCGGGTCAGGAACATGAACATCTGCTCGGCCGTGGAGTTCTGCGCCTCGTCCAGGATGATGAAGGCGTTGTTCAAGGTGCGCCCGCGCATGTAGGCCAGCGGCGCGATTTCAATGACCCCGCGCTCCATCTGTTTTTGAATGTCCTCGGCGGGAAGCATGTCGTGCAGCGCGTCGTGCAGCGGGCGGAGGTAGGGCGTGATTTTTTCGTACAGATCGCCGGGCAGATAGCCCAGCGCCTCGCCGGCTTCGACGGCGGGCCGGGCCAAAATAATGCGGGCCACCTTTTCCTCCTGGAGCGCGGCCAGGGCCATGGCCATCGCCAAATAAGTTTTGCCCGTGCCCGCCGGGCCGATGCCAAAGGTCACATCATGGCTGCGGATGGCGTCGAGATATTTTTTCTGCCCGACCGTTTTGGGCATCACGGCTGCCTTGCGCGGGGAGGTGACGATGCGCTCGGAAAGCAGGGACCGCAGCGCCGACACGCCGTCATTTTTCACGACGCTCAGCGCCTGGGCAAACTCGCGGTTTCGCACCGCCCCGCCGGCCTTCAAGGAGTTTTCCAGCAAGTGAAACATCTCGCGGGCGCGGTCAATCGCGTCGGCCTCTCCGTCGAGTTTGATCCAGTCTTCGCGGGCGACGGCCTGGACGGAAAGCTCCTGCTCGAGGGCCTGCAAATTGCGCGGGTCGTTGTTGAACAATTGTTGGGCCAGGCGCGCATTTTCAAAATGAAGGGTTTGGGTGGCCATGCCGGGATGGATTTAAGGCGGTCTCACCGCGCCAGTTCCGCGCGCAATTTGGCGGCCACCTCGGCCAGGGCTTCCGGCACCACGGTCGTGCCGCTCAGAACGGGCATGAAATTGGTGTCGCCGTTCCACCGCGGCACGACATGAAAATGCACATGGTCGGTGATGCCCGCGCCGGCCACCGTGCCCAGATTCAGGCCGATGTTGAACCCGTCGGGTTTCATCACGCGCGACAGGGCGTTTTGGCAGCGGCGGGTCAGCTTGATCAAGTCGCACAATTCCTCTTCGCTCAGTCCATTGAGATCCGGCGATGGCGTGTAGGGAACCACCAGCAAATGGCCGCCGGCGTAGGGATACCGGTTGAGCATCGCGAAGCAGCGGCGGTCGCGCACGATCACATAGTTGGCTTCATCGTCGCTGGACTGGGCGACCCGGCTGAATACTCCGGCGTCGGCGGGGGCGGGTTTAGGCCCCAGGATATAAGCAATTCGCCAAGGCGCGTGCAACGGTTCCATTTTCCAAACCTTAGCGGTTGGCGGAACAATTGTCAAAATCCACTTTGCCCCCTTGTGTCTTTGCCTTTGAAAACCCCGGACGGCCAAAGTAAAGTCCGCCAGAAATGAATGCGATTCTTGTGGCGACTGGCTCTGGATGTCGAGTGTTCAGCGCCACCGGCGAAGGTCCAACCGAACTTGCCGGCAGGCTGGTTTCCGCGTTGGCGCCGGACATTGGCGGCGCCTGCCTGGCTGTGGGTGACAAAGAGGAAATCTGGAGGCGCGGCGGCAATGGCGCATGGTTCAAAGTGGCGACCACGGGAATCTGGCTGCAAGCCATCGCCTCCGTCGGTGGCACGCGCGAAGATTTTCCGGACTCTCTTTTTCGTTTCTGTTGCAAGTCCTTTGCGTCGCGGCTTTGCCGTCCTGCGATCATTTGTCCACCGTGAACGTGATGTCGTAATGAAAAGAATGGGTGGCTTCGGCGGGCTGCTCCCTGCCGCCGTCGTCGGTGAAATCCTCCCCGATGCTGTATATCACATAGCCCTTCGCCTGTTTCTTGTAACGTAGCGGGCGTCCGTCGAATGGGTCGGGGGGAACCGCGGGCAGGAAATTGGGTGCCAGTTCCGCCAGGGAGCCGGGAACTTGACCGCCGTGCGACAGTCGCCATCGCTCGACCGCCAATGCCACCACAGCCAGCCGCGCGTGCGCGTCCGCTTTCAATTCCCCCAGGAAATGACCGCTTAAATGTGGCTCCGCCGTCGTCCGGAAGGACAAGTCGGCGAGATCTCCTGTCAGCGCAACCAGGAGAACATGCCTGTTCTTCGCGGCCTCGTCTTGAAGTTTTTCCATGTTGCGCAGGGTTGGAATCGCATTCGAAGCCGGTAAATCGAGCGTTGCCGCGCAATGGTCGGCCCAGTCCAGGTATTGCAGCAGGTCTTCGTCGTGATAGAGAAGCGACCATTGGAAATTTCTCAACCTCTGCCCTGCTGAGGCAGCCCCTTTTGTCAACTGATTGGTTCCAGGTTTGTAAAGACCGGCCAGGAACAATGCCGCGGCGCGGTCATTAAGCAGCTCTATTTCCTTCGTGGCCCCGATATTGGTAAGCGTCAAGCAATTCGGAAACGAGGACAAGTCGGCGTCGCCTGGGTTCGACCGGTTAATCACCCGCTCCAGAGCTTTGGCTATAAGAGACTGCATGCCGGCCTTGAACAGAAAATGGATTTTCACATCGTTCTTGAACGTGTTGCCGACTATGGCGGCCCGCCGCAAAAATTCCATCGCCTCGTGTGGGTGTTGCTGTTCCGCTTGCAAGACCGCGCTCAAACAAAGCAGCCTGACCAAATGTCTCATTTTTGAAAACGGGGCTTCTGTAAGACTTAAAAATCCATTGGTAAAGCCCGATCCAACCCAGGCATGTTCAAGCCAGCCCCATGGAATCAAGGCGAATGCCGCCTGATTTTGATCCAACCATTTCTGCCCCTCGGCCGCCAACGATGGATCAAGGGGGGCGGATCGCGGTAAAACAACGTCAAAGAACAGCAGGTTCGTGGGTTCATCTGGAATGGACAATTTATCCAGCGCGGGTGTCAATAGAATGATCGCATCATGTTCCGGGGGCGGATCAGGATACAGCTTCGCCATGTCCTCTGCCGTCAAGGGATCGCCCGCGGTGTGAATGGCGTCCAGCCGCCTTTGAATTTCCGCGAGATTGCGCTGATGTCCGGCCCTTTGTTTGGCGACCAAAACACCTGCCAACAGAACCACCGCGAACAAAAAGCCAAGGATGGCGATAACCCAGCGCGGCCGTGGACTCTTGCCCTGCCTGTCTGGCGTCTCTGGATTCACAAAATTGCCTGTGACCAATTCTCAATCTTCGCAAACGGCCTTTTTCCAAAGGTCGCCGGTAAAATCGGAAGTTATTTTTGCACAGGCTCTTACGGTCACGCTGGCAGACTTGGTATAAAAGCTGCAATAGTGCTCATGACGGTTCGAGATGGTGCCACAGAAAGCCGCGCAGATGGAAGAACAAAAGGCTGGCTGCGGTTCTGCGGCCTGCCTGCCCCTCCCGAAACAGGGCAACCGTTTCAGGCCGGCTGGGGGGTGTCCATTTTTTCCATCATTTTGCGCAGCTTCTTCAAGGCGATTTCCTGGATCTGGCGGATGCGTTCGCGCGTGACGCCAAATTTCCTTCCAACATCTTCCAGCGTGGCATCGCCTTTGCCGTCCAGGTCAAAGCGCAGGGCCAGAATGGCGGCTTCGCGCGGCGGCAGCTTGCCCATGACCTTGCGCAACAGGCTCGCGTCGGCCTTCTCGGCCATCGCTTGGAACGGGGATTCGGCGCGCTCGTCGGCCACGATGTCCGCGATGCGGTTGTCCGAGTCCTCGCCGAGCGGAGTATCCAACGACATGGGGGCGATGGCCGCCTGGCGGTACTGGCGGACGCGGGCGGTGGAGATGCCCAATTCATCGGCGATCTGTTGATCGTCCGGTTCGGCGCCGAGAATTTCCTGCAACTTCATGGCCGTGCGGCGGATGTGGGAAATCTTGTCCACCACATGGACGGGCAGGCGGATGGTCTTGGCTTGGTTGGCCAGGGCGCGACGGATGGACTGCTTGATCCACCAGGAAGCGTAGGTGGAAAACTTGGCCCCTTTGGCGGGGTCAAATCGTTCCACGCCTTTCATCAAACCGATGTTGCCCTCGTTGATCAGGTCCAGCAACGGCAGGCCAAAATGTTCATAATCGCGGGCGATCTTGACCACCAGCCGCAAGTTGGCCTTGATCATCTGTTCGCGCGCCTTGCGGCTGCCCTTCTTGATGCGCCGCGCAAGTTCTATTTCTTCCTGCGGCGTGACCAGCGGCGTGGTGCCCACTTCCTGGAGGTAAAGGGTCAGGGCCGAGTTCTCGTCGTAGGAATCCCGTTCCACTTCCGCCCGCGGGGGTGCAAGATCGGGCAGCCGGTTCAGCGGCGCAACACCGGCAGGGTGGAGCAGATTCCGTCGCGGCGAACGCCGGCGGGAAAGGACCGTCCTGGGCAAAATGCACCCGTGCCAGCTGAGCCGGCCAGACCGTGGAGTTAATGTCATGCGCGAAATCATTATAGAGTCTCAATCCTCCGTCCATAACCTAACCCATTTTTGCTTTTTTGCATCAAAAAAATGATTATTTGTGAAAATCAGGGTTTTAAGGGGCTTTTTGGGCGGTTTTGAGCATCTGATTTCGCTTTGTAAACGCTTCTAATTCTCGTTCAGTTCCAGGCGCAGGTAGTCGTAGCAAACGCCCGAAGTCAGATCCCCGGCGGGGACGGTCAGCGTCATTTCGTTTTCGCCGGGCCTGAGCAGCGCCGCATCGAACGGCTGGGAGTATTCATGCCACACGCCCCGGTCGGTGTTATACCGCAGGGCATTGGTGGCGACGGGCCGGATGGCGCCCACCGCCTTGCCGTTGACTCCTATGGCCAGGCCGCCGCCGTCGGCCCCGCCCAGCGCGATCCTCAGGGTCGCCTGGCCTTGCACGGCCTTGTCCATGTTGAACTTGATGGTCCAGGTGGTTGCCCGGCCCCGGCCAATGGTGCGCCACATATCCTGGCCGGGAGTCCCGGCCTTGACCCAGCCAAACCGCTGGTTGGCGGGGTCCTTGGCTTCAGGGTTCAGCCAGGCCGTGGACTCCCCGTGTGGCACCTGCTCAAAGAACCAGTCCTTGTGATAATCGCTCTTGCCAATGGTATAGGTAATGTCGTTGGGGAACAGCAGCGGGTAGCGCACGCACCAGCCCCAGAGCCAGTAGTCGTTGCCCTTGAAGAATTCGCTGCCGTTGCGGTTC
>Ga0181539_1001652_pt1 | contig 24111 bp, 20 predicted proteins | sample PEATcosm2014_Bin_46_FD_119767 | JGI IMG/M metagenome (GOLD analysis project Ga0181539, IMG submission 119767) | Peatland microbial communities from MTU Mesocosm Facility, Houghton, MI, USA - PEATcosm2014_Bin23_60_metaG | ecosystem: Environmental > Terrestrial > Soil > Wetlands > Peat | place... | reverse complement strand
TGCTGCGAAGCGAGACTTTCACCCCCTGCCCTTCTTTTCTTTCAAGTTCGGCATAGGCGCTTAAAATAGCTCTTTCCAGCTCGGCGGGCATACCGGTCCGGATGATCTGCTGCTGGATTTGTGCGCTAAGGGCGAACAGTTGGTCAATTTCTTCGGCCGGAGATGACTGCATAAGGCGGTCTATCTCAGCCTGAAGGTCACCGGAGTCTATGAATTCGCGAAACGCCCTCGAGGAAATTACAAAACCATTGGGGACCTTTAGACCGAGGTGATTGCGGATTTCCCCGAGGTTTGCCATCTTGTTGCCGGCCTCATCCGACCTTGTTTTATCTACGTCCTGGAGAGAAATTATCAGCGGACCGGCACTCGTTTCTTTTTTTTCAGACAGGATTTCAGTAATCCTGCCCTGGATCGACCTGAAACTGTCGTATAGGTCAATATATTTGCGGGGCGCCAGTTGATCCATACACCTTATCATGCGAAAGACATTGACGGAGACAGCCGTACAGTTAGCCCGAATAAAGGACATTCCGAACGGCGTGTCGCCTTTGCGGGCCTCCTCAAGCTCAGACATGATCTGCAGGGCTTTGTTATTGGCGCTAAGGAGCAGCTTGAAATTATGGTACCTGGTCTGGAAGGCGGTGCGCAGAGCTTCGGCGTCCAACAGTGTGAGCGTCTTGTCCCTTTTGCCTATTCCAAGTTTTTGCAGGCATTGTTTTATTAAAGACATACGGCAGCGCGCGGCCAAATTTGCCCCCCTTTTCTTAAGGGAGGAGGGGGAAATTCTTGTAAACAGGCTCCTTGACTTATTAAATTCAAACACAACTTACATTGGTCGTGCCCACCAATTTTCACACACCAAATCCGTGGGCCGGGAACATTGAACGGTTCCTCAACCGGATGCGCCCCGCGTTTCCACGAGCTCGGCTTTTTCATTCAGCCTTTTTCTTTTACAGGCGTCCTGAATTTTATATACCAGTTCGTCGATTTCAATGGGTTTCATAAGATAGTCAAAAGCGCCGACATCCATCCCTTCGATGGCCACTTCCATACTCGCATGACCCGTGAGCATTATCACTTCCAGCAGATTGTATCTTTTCTTTATTTCGCGCAAGGTGTCAAGACCGCTCATACCGGGCATCTTTACGTCCAGGACGACGATATCGACGGGGGTTTGCTTCAATTGCTCCAGAGCCGCTTCCCCGCTCGTTACGCCATTTACGGCCAGTTTTCTTTTCCTGAGCCTTTTGACCAGAGTCTCAAGGAACTCGACTTCATCATCCACAATCAGAACGCTTAAAGTATCCACCTGCACAGCCTCCAAAGACCCAGCGGCACACTCGATCCTGTTCAAAGATTAGCAGAGGCGGCGCCGCACGCCTCGCGGAGCGTCGAGATTTCATCGGCGCTCCGCCCAGAGGTTATTATTGCCAATAAGCAGGCATTAATAAAGAAATTTCTTGAACAGTTCACCATCGGGCTTTTGACTCGGCAAATCCGAACCGGTCCGCCCTATGCCTGGAGTTTATCGCACGCATGGGGCTTCCCACGAAAGGCGAGTAAGCGCTCACCGCCGAGCATTTGTCCTGAACCCGATGGACACCAGCTATCGGGCCAGGTCGGCTGGTCCGGTATTAAGGGGATGGTCCGGGTAAAATCTTTTAAGCATATCGGCGATGGCTGTCTTAAGGAGGTCGATATTGCCGCTTTTTTCGATGTAGATTTCCCCTTTGTTTAAGCTAAAATCCCGCTCGGATTCTTCGGTCAGAAAAGTATGGATTACAACCGGCAAAGGTGGCTGGCGTCTCTGGATTTTTTCAAAAATCTTCGAGCTGTCGGCGTCCGGAATTTCAAGGTCAAACACAAGCAGATCCACCCCATTCTCGCGCTCTATTTCGGCAAGAATCTGGCCGCCATCCCCGGCGACCGCGACTTCGTAACCCTCTGCCGAGAGTTCGCGACGAAGAAAATCGCGTATGTTCCTGTTCCTGTCTGCGACCAATATTGTGAATGTCTTCTTCATCTTTACGGGCCCTTGGCATCCGGTAATGCAGTTCAGTTAAAAGGGGCTCACCAAGGCGCTCCCAAGCTCCACGCTCAGCGGGGTGGGGGAATGATTTTTCACTGTAAAGATCCCCGCAACCCCCCGGGGTTTCGGTGGCGCTCGCCAGCGCACGCTCTCTTTATCCCTATATATTTTATTCCTGATAGCGAATTGCGCTCATGGCGCACCCCTGCAGACTGATTGTTTGACAGCAGTTTTCCCATGTGCGTGATCGCCGCACTATTGGCCTCTGCCATCAAGCGCTTCCGGACCCAGCCGGCGTTTCACCTGCCGCCGCCAGGTTACTTTTTCATCAGCACCATACGCGCTGGTCCGGCTAAATAACAGGCGCACCTATGCCCGTGTCCCAGGGACAGCGCTCCAAGTCGGGCGGCCCTGTCCCGCTGGAACCAAAATCAGCCCTGAGCCGCCGGAATCTTCACCACGTACACGGAACAGGGACTGTATTTAACTACCTGGTTTGCGATGCTGCCTCCCCTTAATATGGACAAAGCACCCAGCCCACGGTTCCCAAGAATGATAAGATCGATTTTTTCGGTCTCCGTGAAATCAATTATGGCGTCAGCAACAGAAACCGTTGTTGACACAGTTTGGGAGAATTTAACGCTGACTTGCTGTGTTCTAAGGACTTCGTGGGCGGTTTCGATTGCCTCATCAGCGCGCTTTTGAAGAATTTCCTCATGACGCTCACGTCTGTGCGGCGAAATTTCATGGTCTTCCATACCGCCAATAGAGGGCGTCACACTGATCACATAAATTTCAGCCTGCCGGGTTTTTGCAAAATCGGCGGCTATTTCCAGGGCCTTTAGAGAATGCGCAGAACCATCGACCGGCACCAGTATTTTCATTCTATCCTCCAGAACTCCCCAACGGGTAGCAATCCTGACAATCGCGCAGGACTTTAATGGTCCTATACTTCCCGCTTAACCCTGGCCTTTTTCATGCTGAGGCCTAGACCGTCGAACAGGTAGAAAATCGCAAAACCCCACCACAAGGTATAGAGTACGTAAAAGACCAAAAGACCCGTTGCCGTGAAGGCTTTTTCTGAAATACTCTGGGGCTCGATCTTGTAAAAGTTGTAGGCCGGTTCGATGCCCTTCTTCATGACCTCCAGAATGATGTTGGACTGTTCAGTTTTCCTGCTCTTCTGGAGTTCTTTGACCGCCCGGTTCAGCGCAGCCCACCAGGTCGTCATCACTTCTTTTTCGTCGATTCCGTACTTTTCCCTGACTTCATCGCCTTTGTTGAAATACATTGAGTTGGAGTCTTCCAGAACAGCTCCGAGCAGTTTTGAAAGATTCCCTCTGATACTGAGTTGAACACCCTGTGAGACGGTATCCGGGGCGACCCTTGCAAAAATCTTTGCCGCCCTGGCTGCCTGGTCCGCATCTTCCATTTTGACGCTGACTGCCAGTTCCTGTTCTTCAACCCCCTTAAGGTCGCCGGTGAGTTTCGGAACAAAGTAAGAGGAGCCTTTAGCCAGCTTGTTGAAAAGGGCATCCGAGTACTCCAGGCCGTTCTTTCCCCCTCCGAATATGGGAGAAAAAATGAGGGCCAGAATTCCAAAGAAAGTTACCCCAAGCAACAGACCAATATTCATTGTCTTTTGATGTCTGATCAGCATTTGTTTTTCTCCTCGTATGATAAACTTATATAATACCCTGCTCGATGTGTGAGTGCGTGGCGCGGAGGCCGACCGCTCATTCTCGACGCTTTCCCTGACCTGTCTATGACCAGAGACTGGGCCGGAGCGGGAGGCCTCTGTCCGCTTGATCTAAGCAGCCGGTTTTACGGACATTTTAGGAACACTTGTCTCTTCTCTCAGGACCCCTATATTGCCGAAGAACATGGAAAACAGCCAAATCCCAAAAACGGCTACCACAACCCAGAAAATAATGTTGCCCACAAACTCGACGTTGGCGGTTATAGATTTAGGGATGCTGAGCAGTTCGAGTTCAGCCATTTTTCGGGGCAGAGTTGCAGCCCGGTTTATAAACCCGGCGAGAATCGAGACCGCGTAGAAGCCGCGGATGTAAATGCCTTTAACCACCTTGGTGGTGAGCGCGCCGACCTGAATGCCCAACAGGGAGCCGACCAGCATTCCCATCGCCAGGGAGTAGAATACGTATCCGTAAATGGCGTATTGAACGATAGACGCCAGACCTGCCGTAAAGATGATCTGAAGAATGTCGGTGCCCACGGTCGTCATGGAAGAAACGCCGAAGACATAAACAAACATGGGGAACGTTACGAAACCGCCACCTACACCCATGATGGAGGCAAGAATCCCCACAACGGCGCCGCCCGCTGCAATGACCACCCAGGAAATTCTTTTGCCGCCGGGTACGAAATCCTCATCGAAGGGAATCATCGGTGGAATGTTTACCGACTGAAGTTTTACCGCGAAATTTGGGGTGCCGGAATGAGCGGAACCGTGAGCGCCGCCACTGGCTGCTGCGGGGCCTTTTCTGGATTTCAGAAAATCGAAGAGCGCGTAAAAACCCAGAAAACCCAGTAAAACGGCATAAATAAGGCTGATGAAACCGTCGCTCAACAGGGGATCGATATTATAGAGCATTCTGTTGATTGCCCCTCCGACGAATGTTCCTGCCCCGGAACCGATCAGAAATGCTACCGCCAGTCTTACGGAGACATTGCCGAGCTTCTTGTGTACGGTGGTGCCCATGATGGCCTTGGCAAAAATGTGAAAAAGGTCGGTCCCGACCGCCAGAATTCCCTTTACGCCCGCAGCCATGAGAGCCGGAGTGATGATGAACCCGCCGCCTGCTCCGATACACCCGGTGATCAGTCCGGCAGCAAGGCCGATGGCCATCGAAACCAGAAAGATGGTTGGCGAATAGAAAGCGGGGGCATAAGCCTCTTTGCCGCCCAGCAAAGGAGCTGCTTCAAGAAGAGACACAAGCAGAATCGGCGCGAGCAGCAGAAGCAAAACCAAAAGTTTCTTACGGTTTTTAATGATGGACATGGACACTTCATAATCCCATCGCGCATGTGCTATGGATGAAGCCTTGAGGAACTCGTAAACCTGCCTTGGACCACTCATTGGGGGAAACCTCCTTTTGATCGATTGCAGATGCGTCGCGAAGCCGAAGCGACCGCACAGAGCGAAATTTGGCCTTCGAAGGCCTCCCGCTTCCGCCCCGTCTCGCGGGTGGGTGGGCGGGCTGTCGAGAATGAGCGGTCGGACTTCGCGCTACGCGCTCACACGCCGTGAAGGAAGGCCAGCAAGCAGACTTCACAAAGTGAAGCAGTGCGAAGCTCGCGTAGCGTAATTAGCACACCATTTTCGCTTCACTTTGTGAAGCGCTTGACGTTTGGCTTGTCTCCAAACGCACCACACTTTCTGTCTGCACTGTCTGCATGGCTGCGCGGAAAGAGCCGGTTCTTTTTTTTGAGCAGGGTATTTATAAGTCTATCATACGAGAGATTGGCAACTTGCATGCCATAGACCGTCCTGATGGATCGATTGAGTAACGGTTTAATTTACTTAGATAATTATGGAGCATTGCTTTCGGCTGAATTCAGAATCATCGGGTAAAGTGTCAGTCTTTTTTACAAAGTGTAAAGCAGTGAGGCACGCGCCCCATAGCGAATGAGTACGCCTGGGTTGCTATCCGGGCGAGCAGATCTGCGATTCTGATTTAATGTGAAAAAATGAATTGATTTGCAGAAATCTGCGAGGCGTAATAATTTGACGGTCGAATGCCCGGCGGAAGAGAAACTAAGGGATCCCTCGATAGCGACGCATGATTTAGGCGGGCTCCATTGTCATGAATTTCATTTTTTTAGCCCTGGTGCTTACTGGATTCATCACGGTTGGGTGGCGGCAACTCATGTGGGTCCCCGCTTTCGATGCTATTGCTCCGATGGAAAAGTTGTCGAAAGCCATTGTTGACGCAGCTGGAAGTTCAGTTGAACTGGCACTGAGCCTCATTGGGATAATGACCCTTTTCCTGGGGTTGGTGAAAGTGGCCGAGGCGGGGGGCATCCTCGTCATTATCGCTCGTCTTATCCGTCCACTGATGGTATGGCTCTTTCCAGAGGTGCCCCCAAACCACCCGGCAACCGGCGCGATGATCCTGAATTTTTCCGCCAACCTCATGGGTCTTGGCAATGCAGCCACGCCATTCGGCATCCGGGCCATGCAGGAACTTGAGAAGCTAAACCCTTGCCCCGGCACAGCCACAAACGCAATGGTTCTTTTTGTGGCGATCAATACTGCCGGTATAACTGTACTCCCTGCTTCGGTCATCGCACTTCGGGCAGCAGCGGGGTCGGCAAACCCTGCAGGCATCCTCCCCACGACCCTTTTTGCAAGCTTTTGCGCCACCCTTTTCGTGTTATTCGCCACAAGGGCATACCAGAGATTTTTCCCTTTTCCGGATAGAACCAGCCAACAGACGGGAATCGAAAACAATATCAGCAGTGACAAGGAAGAATTCAAATTCGAGCATTCCAGCGAAGCGCCTGAACCCTATCCGCTATGGGTCAGTTGCCTGGCTTTTGGATTTTTCATCGGGATTGTCCCTTTGACGGTCGTCTACGGCCGGGTCATCTCGCCCTGGGTCATCCCCAGCATCACTGTGGCTTTTCTTGCCTTCGGGGTTGCAAAAAGGGTGCGGATATACGAAGTCTTCGTCGAGGGAGCAAAGGAAGGCTTTGAGGTTGCAGTCAAGATCATCCCTTATCTCGTTGCTATTCTGGTGTCCATTGGCATGTTCAGAGCAAGTGGCGCAATCGAGGCAATCGTCAAAACGTTGGGTGCCTGGACTACATCTGTAGGGCTTCCGCCCGAAGGTGTTCTAATGGCAATAATGCGGCCCCTTTCAGGTTCCGGCGCATACGGAGTTGTGGCTTCCATAATCAAAAACCCCGTAATCGGCCCCGACAGCTATACTGGCTATCTTGTTTCCACACTCCAGGGTTCAAGCGAGACCACTTTTTACGTTTTAGCCGTCTATTTCGGTGCAGTACAGGTCAGACGGATACGCCACGCTCTTGTTGCCGGTCTAACGGCTGAACTCGTTGCGGTGATAGCGGCTGTTGCCATTTGTCGGTATCTGTACGGATGAAACCACAATAGATTATCTTTTGGGGAGCTGCGCAGGTTGCCAGGCAAATGCGCAGCACACGCCTGCAAAGCCAGGGAAACCGTCGCTGCAATTTCGCAACAATACTTCTCTTGTTCTCTATAACTCGGTTAAACTGCTGAAGCTGGCGAAGGGAGTCGAACCCCCAACCTGCTGATTACAAATCAGCTGCTCTGCCATTGAGCTACGCCAGCCCGTTTTTGCAAATGCTTATATCACGAGGGCTTGCGGGAAACAATAGGTTGCCGGAAGACTTATCAAAGGCGATTCAGATGCTGGGGTGCGCCGCCGGCCCAACGCAATCTGCCTCGGAACACTGCCTGGATAAGAAGGATTCCGATCTGGCATATAGGCGCGTTATTCATTAAGGTTGTGTTTCGAGGATCCGTCCAGGTGGCGGAAAAACCTGTGTGCATCTTGACACTCAGAAAAGAAGGTCCACCACTTTTCGGCATAAGACCTGATATCGGCTAATGGACTCAAATGCTTTAGTTCAACCTTTGTGTAAAGGACCTGGGGCTGGAGAAATGATAGTATTTCAAAAATACCTGTTGCTGCCTTAGTCCATCATTCCAATACCGCCGGGGAATCTTGTGGCTGCAGAAAAGAAGAGAAATCCAAGGCGGCTTGTTCCAGCCTTGTATCGAAATTCTTCTGGCTGCAAACCGGGATAAGTGCGCTAAACAACGATGTACGGATTCGGGGCGGGGATCTTTTGAGCGCCAGGCGAAGACGAGAAAACGCGCATTCAGCCGATGGCGTTCTGGATATTATCTCTCCTCCTTGTCAGCGGGAAACAAGGCTGTCAACTGCGGGGAGGAGGTGTGTCCTGAAATTGCAAAAACCAGTCTCTTTGACCGCTCACTTGCGTCTTCGATTGCGAAATTGTATGCTTTTGTCGGCTTTAGGGTTGTTCCAGAAGTTTTTTCGGGCAGAACTGACCCGAAAGTGTGTTTCGGATGCATAGCACACAACTTGATGCATTATTCCGGAAGAAACTTATGAAAAAGCTCGTTTATCTTATCCCTGCCATTTTTTTGGCGCCCGTTATTATTCTAGGCGGCATGATAGTTTTCAGCCACCCTGAAACCCCGCCGCCACTTGAAGCTATCGAGAAGAATGACGCGATGATCGCCAGCTTTTATCAAAGCCTGCCCTCGCTTGAGTTTTATCAGGCCCGCGATGGGCAAAAGCTGGCCTATCGGCTCTATGAAGGCCAGCCAGATCGTGGCGTGGTCATTGCCGTTCATGGTTCAACCGGGTCTTCCATCGCCATGCACGCGATAGCCGCAGCTTTGCAGGCGCGCGGACAGACCGTCTATGCCATAGATCTGCGCGGCCACGGCGAAAGCGGAAAACTGGGTGATGTAAGCTACATCGATCAGCCGCTGGATGATTTGGCTGATCTGCTTCATAAGATCGACGGCGGCGCCCAGGCATCGGAAAAGAAAATCCTGCTTGGCCATTCTCTTGGCGGGGCCTTTGTCTTGAAAGTTGCGGCAAGTTCTTTGAGCCGGAAATTTGATGGCTTTGTAGCCCTGTCTCCGCCCTTGGGCGTCTCAAAAATCGCGAGCAAACCCCATGCAGGTGGTTGGGCCCACACTGCCGTACCACGCATCATAGCCTTGTCGATTCTCAATCGCTTTGGAGTACACATTCTGGATCATCTGCCGACCATTGCTTTTGCGACAGTAGCAAATCCCAAAGGGAACCGCGCCACTATTTATAGCCATGCGTTGTTCGCATCCCTATCCCTGCCAAGGTCCTGGGAACCGGTCGTGGCAAGGATTGACAAACCAACCGTGATCATGATCGGTGAAACGGACGAACTCTTCAATGCTGCCGCCTACGATCCGGAAATCGCGTCTGTCAATCCCAAGATCCTTGTCGTGGTTGTACCGCAAACCGGACATATGGATATGGTTCTCAATTCCAATGCGTTTCCCCCGGAAGGCATGGTTGTCGATGAACTCATAAAAGTGGCCCACTAACGAGAGGCCCCCGTTTGTGTAAATCGCAAATGCCCCTCCAGTTAGACAATCAAAAGTACGATTTTTCCTGTTTCGTGAGTTGACCCTGACATGTAGGCGCCCTGTTATGAGTTACCATTCAGGATCAACAACATGACAATTTGCGCCTTGATCCAGTATACAAAAATATTCTTGCGAAATCCGAATATGAGAGTAACATACTTGGGGTGCCAACACCTGCTTTGCCACTTTTCCCAATAGGCTATAGATATGAAGATGTTCTGGCACATGCTTAAACATAGGCAAATTCAGAAAGTAAGTAGTGTCTATTATGTTGGGAGGTTGGCCCTATGACAAAGTTAGTTTATGTAAGTTTGTTTATTGCTGTAGTTTTGATATACGGATGCGAATTACATAACATTGATTACAGAGGAGAAACCAGCATGAAGTCAAGACAATCAACTTTTGAGTATAAAGGTTTTTCAATCAACTATGAAGATCAAGGCCAGGGTCAACCTATCATCCTTCTGCATGGGTTCGGCGCCGGAACCTACACGTGGAGGCATATTTTGACTCACTTTTCCAAAGCATATCGAGTAATAGCTATTGACTTAAAAGGGCATGGCTTATCCGATAAGCCAAGGGACAATAACTATTCCGTGGCTGACCAAGGTGATATTATTTATGAGTTTATCAAAGAACATAGCTTAGATAATGTAACTCTGGTTGGAAACTCCATGGGAGGTGCAGTTTCTATTACGACATATCTAATGCAGTGTGATCATGGTACTAACTATATCTCAAAGCTGGTACTTATCGATTCGGCCAGCTATAGGCAACGTCTTCCTGTATTTATATCTGTCCTTAGAATACCAATAATAAATGTGCTTTTGCCTTGTCTTACCAGCACTAACTTTAGAGCTAGAAATGTTCTACAAGAAGCCTTCTTTGACCGTACCGGAATCACAGAGGACATGGTAGCATCATATGCATCATACCTATCCCTTCCAGGTTCATCTTACGCTCTAACAAAAACAGCACAACAAATAGTTCCATCTAATATTGATGAGGTTACAGAGAGATACAAGAGCATCACAATACCGGTGCTTATAATATGGGGCGAAAAGGATACCATCATACCATTAGAAGTTGGTAGAAAACTCGCTGCAAACATTCCTAATTCAAAGCTAGTCGTTATTCCAAACTGTGGCCATATCCCACAGGAAGAATGTCCAAGCCAGGCAATTGAAGCGATGGAGTCATTTATGCAATAATACGAAGGGGTTTTCCCTATTAAGGACAAGGTTGTGGCGATAGCCGTCTAGCAGGGTGATGAAAAAGGATTGGAATTCCCATATGAGGGCGAAAGACCCTGTAGACGTCACCCCGGTGAAAGCCGTGGTCCAGTGTCTTTTGCTTTAAAATCAATTAGTTCAGAAAAAGCCTGGATTCCGGCTTCCGAGGCTGTGTCGCAATTCAGTAATGCCCGGGCAAAATCCCACTGGACCAGGTTTTGCTGCCCCCTTTTGTAAAGGGGATCGAGGGGGATTTCGAGTGCCTATGTAGTACCAGAGAATCACAATCCCCCCTGCCCTCCTTTAGAAAAGGAGGGGGACACGAAAAAGATTACGTTTGCGGCACAGCCTCTTCCGCCGGAATGACGAAATCATTAGCAATTTTCAGGAGTTTCTCCCACCAGAGGACACTTTTTCATCACCCTGCTATAGCGCAAAACGGTCCCTCTTGATCGGGTCGAGAGCGGGTTCGCCCTATTCGGCATCCCCCAAGGCTAATACTCTACGAAAAAAGCCTCAGCAGGCCGCTTCTGAATTCCAGGCAAAGTGAATCGGATGTCCTGTGGCGAAATAGATGCCCTTCCGGGCTTACACCGTAGATTACTCCATCCCGCAGGAAAATACCCAGCAGTGTTTTGCCGATCGCACGCCTTCCGGCGGCACGATTCTCAACGCTGCATGGCGCCTTCGGCGCCGCTATTTGGGCCGGAACCGTTTGCGTCGCGTGCTTTTTGGCAAAATTCAGAACCTCCTGTTTGTCCGCTGAGTCAAGCGATTTAAAAAAATTGAGGATCCGCGCCAGTCTCAGCAGTGTGATAGAATCCTTCCTGGTAGTCGCCCCGGAAATTGGGAGGGCCGTTGAGCGCAATTGAGAGAGCGCGGCAGGGAGCAGATTCTGGGCTTCGCATTTTTCGAAATCGGCGCTACCGGGGGCCGGATAGAAAACGGATACCCCTGCAATCGCAGTCTTGCCTGCCAGGTAGACCAGGTCTGCCACAGAGTCTCGCGGGTCTTGCCCCGGCGCGCCCACAATGATGTATGCAACAGTCTCAAGCCCATATTTTTCGGCGTGCAGCAGGGATCTTTCAAACTCCTGGCGCACGTCGGGGCGTCTGAATTTCTTTAGTTGTTCGCGGCAGGTCGTACAAAGCGAAAGATTAAGAGCGGTAAAACCGGCGGCCTTCATCGCGCAAACCACTTCCTCATCCAGGGTGGGAGGAAAAAGGCCGTTCATGGCCCTCAACTCCAGAGCGCAACCCCTAAACTGCGACTCTATTTCATTAAGCAGATCGAGAAACCATTCCCGCACGTACGAAATGTTTTCATCTTCGAAATCTATGAAGCGCGCTCCAATGCCGAAGACCGCACGTTTCATTTCTTCGATGACCCGGGACACGCTCTTCATGCGGAAACCGCACCACGAGGAGCATCCGATTGAGCAGTAGCTGCAACCGAGCGGACAGCCTCTGCTGGCTGTAATCACCGCACTTGGCCTTTTTCTGCGCCGGTAGAAGTTATTGTCGATCAGATCAATTGCCGGAAGGGGAACATCGTCAAGGTCCGCCAAAACAGCGGGCGGACTTATGAAAAGCTTTCCACCAGTGGTTCGAAACCCTATCCCAGGGACAGATTCGACCGAGGTCTCACCGTGAATTGCCTTGGCGAGAAGAGCCATGGCAGCCTCACCCTCGCCTCGGATAATGAAATCTACACAATCGTGCCACCTCAACGCCTCTTCGGGCATCTCGGTCGGATGATGGCCGCCAAGCACGGTCACAGCCTCCGGGTGCAGTTGTTTCACCACTTGTGCGGTCCGTACCGCCTCAGCGCTGTATGCAGTAAAAAGAGACGATATTCCCACAAGGAATGCGCCGGAGCCTTGGACCCTCTCACCGATAAGCTCCTGACTAAGTCCGAAGCGCCTGAAATCACGAAACATGGCCAAAGGGGAAATATCCGGCCCTGAATAAAAATCTCGCAGGTACAACATTTCGGGCGGAAGCCCCACCTTTTTTGACCTGGTTGAAGCAAGCGCGTCCAGGATTTCGACCGAGTAGCCTTCTCGCAAGAGCTGCGAGGCGATACAGGCAAGCCCGTAAGGGATGGTTCTTTTTGCCGTCAAATAGAAATCCCGGATTGGGGGCTGTATGAGAAGTATGTCAGGCATGAAGCGATCATATCTCGGTCGCCGGATCGCGGTCTACAGCTATCTGTACGGACCGGAAGGAGGTATCGCCTCTGATGGATTCGAGCACGCACTCAGTGAAGTTCTGCATATCCGAGCTTGTCCAGGTCTTGATGAACAGATGCCACCTGAACCTGTTCCTGAGCTTCACGTAGGCTGCGGGCGACGGTCCCAGAACGGCGACGCTTCTTCCCGTATTCCTGAAGCAATCTGCCTTTTCACGGCAAACGACGGCAAGCAGACCAGCCCCGTCGCGGGCTGATTGCTCGCTTGCCGAAGTGACCAGCATTTTGAGCAGGCGGGTAAACGGTGGATATTGAAGGATTTTCCGCGATCTTAGCTCTTCCCGGCAGAAACCGTCATAGTCAAGCTTTAATGCCGATTCAATGGTAAAATGCGATGGATTGTAGGTTTGAAGGATGACCCGCCCAGGTTCTTCTCCGCGTCCGGCGCGTCCGGCAACCTGTATGAGAAGCTGAACCAGGACCTCTCCGGCCCGGAAGTCCGGCGCCTGGAGACCGGCGTCGGCGTTGATTATGCCTACAAGCGTTATGTCAGGAAAATCATGGCCTTTTGCTACCATCTGCGTACCGAGCAAAACATCGGCTTTGCCCGAGCGCACGGCATCCAAGGCGCTTACCAGCCGGTCGTAGCTGTTTATTGTATCCCGGTCCATTCTCACTATCCGGGCATCGGGGAAAAGTCTTTTTACCTCCCTTTCCACTTTTTCGGTCCCGAACCCATGCGGAAACAGCGCAGCGTGGGCGCAAACCGGACACCTCTCAGGCAGAGACGTTTCCCAGCCGCAGTAGTGGCAACGGAGGCGGTTATCTTTTTTATGGTAGGTAAGAGTTACGCTGCACGATGTGCACTGGAGCGCCTGACCGCATGCGTTGCAAAGATAGTACTTGTCATAGCCTCTTCTGTTCAAAAACAGGAGCGCCTGCCGACCGTTGCGTATCGTCTCGCCGATTGCCTCCCTGAGCTTGAACGAAAAAATTCCATGTCGCCCTCCCTCACGTTTCATATCCACAACCTCGAAATCCGGCAGAGGCTTGTTCATCACCCGGCTTGGGAGCGCAATCGAGCGATACCGTTTTTCAGTGCATCTGTGTACCGTTTGAATCGACGGGGTGGCTGACCCCATGAGCACGGGCGCGCCCACGATCTTTCCCCTCATCAGGGCCACATCTCTTGCATTGTAGCGCAGGTGGTCTTCCTGCTTGTAGGATGTGTCGTGCTCCTCGTCCACTATGATCAGCTTCAAGTCCTGAACGGGCGTGAGAACCGCAGACCTTGCCCCCAGAACTATTTTCTTCCTGCCCGACCGAATGTCCGCCCATGCGCGCTTGCGCTCCCCTTCAGGTAGAGCGCTGTGCCACACGGCAAGCCTGGCGCCGAATCGTTCTCGGAAGATCGACTCCATTTGCGCGCTGATCCCGATCTCAGGCACCAGTACAAGAGACCCATTCCCGCGTTGAGCAGCTTTTTCCATCAAACGAAGGTAGATTTCCGTTTTCCCGCTGCCGGTCACTCCATATAAGACGAAGGGCTGGAAACAGGGGCTGTCCATGAAAGGAGCTGTTTGATCGATGGCGGCGCCCTGATCCTCGGTCAATTCCAGAGCCCAAAGGTTTGAAAATCCATCCTGCCCCTCTTTGGACAAGGGACGGCTCGCAGTCCCGGCTTTACAAGAGGCGGGATAGTCAGTTCCCGGCCTTGTCTGGGACTCTTCGACTGCGATTATGCCGGCCTTGATGAGCTTTTTGAGCGAATAATCCGGGTTTTCACACAACTTGCGCAAGTCCCGCAAGCGGGCCGTACCGCCTGCCAAACGAAGCAGTCGAACTATTTCCTTTGATTTTTCGGATTTGAGGCTTTCACAGGCTTTTGAATCGATCAGGCGAACGAACTTTATACCGGGGCCGTTCAGTGCAGGCCCGATCGGCTCGGACCCACCGAATGGAATTACCAGGTCGAATACTTGGCCGAGGGGATAAAAATAATACTTAGATATCCAGAGGCACAACTCGAGAAGGTCGGGCGGCATGGCCGGCAGTTCATCGATCGTGTCCCGGATTGGACGGATCTTGATTGTCTCCGGCAGCTCCGGAAGGCAATCTCCAACGCAGATGACGATCCCGACCGCTTTTCTCTTGCCCAGTTCGACCGAAACCCTGCTCCCGGGATGCACCTTTCCGGCAAGGCGGCTGGGAATCGAGTAGTGAAGACCCTTATTCAGGGCCGTTCCCATTATAACTACTTCCGCAAACAAATCCGTCATTGTCAGTCTCTGCCGGACAGTATCTCATGCTTTTGTCCATCGGGGGTTTCTCCGTGCAGGGCGGCCGCACAAAAGTCCCGCGATTTTTCAAATTCTGAGACAATCGTCTTAGGTACTGATCTCGAGCGGGTAAAATCTGCGGTCCGGAAGTTGGCAGGCTTTCCGTTCTTGTATAAATGGAAATTGAGATAAGATTTTCCGCCCCCGGCCGCCCCCATCGAGCCGATCACCTCTGCCTGGGAAACCGGCGACCCGCGAGTCAGCCCACGGCTGCATGAGGAGAGGTTTCCGTACCAACTCGTGTACCCTCCCCGGTGCCGGATTTCAATAGAAAGACCTCTTTTGGCGTCCTTGCGGACGGCTGAGACGACCCCATCTCCGATCGCGCAGACCTCAGTCCCTCTTGGGGCGACATAATCTATTCCAAGGTGGGGACGATAGATCTTAAGGACGGGTTTGATATTCCTGCCCGCTTTAGCAGACAACAACAGCCGATGATAGATGGGACTCCTCAGGAACGCTCGTTTGAGCGATGCTCCTTTTGCATCGAAGTAATCCCACGATCCATCAGGGAGCTGAAATCCAAAAGCCTGGTAGACTTTCCCTGAGACGCTCATTTCGGCGCCAAGGAGAAGAAACTGTTTTCCTTCACTCGATTGGATCGGAGCTTCCTGAAAAAAGGCTGAAAAGCGATCTCCATCATTAAGGTCGGATGTGAAGTCGATATCATAGGAGAAGATGTCCGCAAGGTTCGAAATAAGCGGCGCCGGCAGCCCACCGGCGATACAGGAATCATAAAAGTTTTCCGACCAGGCGCCGCGCACCGTCTTGCCGGACCCTCCGGCGGCGGTTTCACCGGACCTGCATTCCCATCCGGTTGAGTTCTTCCTCAGTCTGTAGGAGGGCCCGTCGGACCGCAGGTAAACTACCTCTACAGGAAGAGCGTCCGCCCGGCTCAGTATAAAAATCAGCTCGTCACCTTCATTAATTCGGTCGAATGGGGCTGATTTGCAGGCCTTGCGCCAGTCACCCGAATACGAGTCAGGCATGCCGGAGGCCTCAACAATCCCCGCCAGAGTATAGCCGGAATGAAGGACCAGATGGCGGATTTCAAACTTGTCGGGGGTCCCGGGCTTGTGTGCGGTCGCCGCCGCCCGAGGTGGCGCCTCAATCGATTTGGAAACAACCGCTTCAATTGCCGGTATTTGCTTAGGACGATTTGCCTTTGGCCTGTAAAGCTTTCTGTAAGTCCCGAAGCCTGTCCCCAGGATGAGCAAAATAATGAATAAATGCCGGCCACGAAAACGCCTTTTAGGCGAGACCGTGTAAAAAATACCCCCTGAAGCGTTTTTCACCCCAAGCTTTTTCATCTGGCTCGATGACATCACCGACACACAAGGCGATAATGGTTTGGAAGAATTTGAAAAGGCGACTGCTCATTATTATCACATGAGTGAACATGGGTCAAAATCAATCAATCCCGCTGGAAATCCGTTGCAAGACGCAGTAAAATAGCCCCCCAAGTCTTTTGGAAATGACCTATGACAAGTCGACCTCCCATATGCCTGCTGAAGAACACTCATGCGTGATAGAACCGAGGAGGGGCAGACATGAAGAAAGCCTGCCTCACCTTGCAATCCTGGTTTTCAGTCCGGAAGATCTGGCTTCATTTTCGGCCTGCTTCTCACAACCTCTCCGGCACTCGAATAAGCTTTATCTCTCCGAGGTTTTCATCGGCGCCTATGAAGGGACGCACGTCGCTCTTGCCGGTCCGATGCTGGGCGCTCCCCAGGCGGTTCTCGTCCTTGAGAGGATGATCGCCCTCGGGGCAAGAAAATTTATCGCGGCGGGCTGGTGCGGCTCTCTGCGCAATGAGGTGCGAATCGGCGACATTGTCCTTCCTTCAGGGGCGATTTGCGAGGAAGGGACTTCCGGTCACTATCCAGGGGTTATGTGTGGTCCCTCTTCAGAGTTGTTCAATTCACTAAAATCAGGTCTGGCCTCAACTGGTCAGGCAATCCACGAGGGGACCGTCTGGACAACCGATGCGCCGTTTCGCGAGACCTACGCCAAAATAAAAGCCTTCCAGTCGCAGGGCGTTTTGGCGGTCGATATGGAAACCTCCGCCCTTTTTTCAGTATCGCAGTTTCGAGGGGTCCATCTTGCCGTGGTTCTGGTCGTTTCGGACGATCTTTCGGGCCTGAAATGGGTACATGGATTTAGAGACCCCCAATTTCATGAATCACGAAAAAGAGTTATAAAATCAATATTGATGACTATTTGCCAGGTGTGACAGGTGACGAAAGACTGATGAGCCAGATGATCGATAAAGAAGATATTGTCGCAAGAATTGAAGATCTGCGCAGACTTATCGATTTCCACAATTATCGTTACTACGCCCTCGATCAGCCTGAAATCAGCGACGCTGAATACGACAAAATCTTCCGCGAACTGGTCGATCTCGAAAACAGGAACCCCGAACTCATAACACCCGATTCGCCGACACAGCGCGTCGGGTTTGCGCCAATTGACAAATTCCTCCCTTTTCGGCATGAGATACCGCTGCTCAGCCTTGAAAACGCGATGAACACGCAAGAGGCTCTTGATTTTGACCGCAGAGTCCGCAAGCTCCTTGGGACCAGCCTGCAAGTTGACTACGTTGCAGAGCTGAAAATGGACGGACTCGCCGTCGAACTTGTTTATGAACACGGGGTGCTTACCGGCGCAGGTACTCGAGGTGACGGATTTACGGGCGAAGATGTTTCACAGAATGTCAAAACGATTCGCGCAGCGCCATTGAGGCTTTTTTCTCATCCGGGGGAAATTGCACCTCCGGTCAAACTTGCCGTCCGTGGCGAAGTTTTTATGGAAAAACGCGATTTCGAAGCTCTCAACGAAGAACGAGGCAAACGCAGCGAGCCTCTTTTCGCCAACCCAAGGAACGCAGCCGCAGGGTCTCTTCGCCAGCTTGACCCATCCATTACGGCCAGCCGGCCCCTTCGCGCCTTCTTCTACGGCATAGGAACGTTTGAGGCTGAAAAAGAGTTCGTGACGCAGATCGAAATGCTTAACCAGCTTAAACGTTGGGGACTTCCGGTAAATCCCGGATCGCGGCTCTGCCATGGCATCGGGGAAGCCGTCGGCTACTATGAAAAAATGGTTGAAGAGCGTGAATACCTTCCCTACGAGATTGACGGGGTGGTAATAAAAGTAAACAGCCTGGTCTGGCAAAGACAGCTCGGCGATAAATCCCGCAGCCCTCGCTGGGCGATCGCCCTAAAATTCAGTCCGGACGAGGCACAGACTCACGTGCAGGATATCCGCGTGAACGTCGGCAGGACTGGAATTATTACTCCGGTGGCTTTTCTTAACCCCGTCCTGGTAGGTGGGGTTACAGTCAAGCGCGCAACACTCCACAATATCGATGAAATCGAAAGAAAAGACATCCGAAAGGGCGACGCCGTTATCCTTCACAGGGCTGGTGACGTAATCCCTGAGGTGATCGAGGTAATTAAATCGAGAAGAACGGGAGAGGAAAAACCTTTCCGGATGCCGGAGCGGTGTCCCGCCTGCGGCGCCCAGGTAGTGCGGCTGCCCGATGAGGCCTTCCACAGGTGCGTGAACCGTAACTGTCCGGCTCAAATCAAAGGTTCGATCGTGCATTTCGCAAGCCGCGACGCCATGGACATAAACGGTCTTGGCGAACGGATAGTATCGCAGTTCATCGACAGCGGGATTATCCGAAACGTTTCGGACCTTTACAGGCTCCGGATGGAAGACCTCGAAAATCTTCCCGGCTTCGGGAACAAATCTGCTCGAAATTTGCTCGACGCAATCAATGGGAGCAAACATACAACGCTTTCCAGGTTCCTGTACTCGCTGGGCATTAGCCACGTGGGAACCTTCATTGCCGACCTTCTTGCCAACTCTTTCGACTCTATTGAGGATATCCGTTCGGCGCAGCCTGAGCAATTGCAGCAGATTCAGGGAATCGGAGAAAAAGTTGCCACTGCTGTAGTGACTTACTTTTCAAACCCGGAGAACGGCAGGCTGATAGATAATCTGGCGGATTTCGGAGTGACAGTTGAAAATCCACAGCCTGCCCGCCCCGTTCAGAGCGGTTTTTGGTTAGGGAAAACAGTTGTGTTCACCGGGGCACTTTCCTCAATGACCCGACAGGAGGCTGGGGAGAAAGTGGCAGCAAAAGGTGCACGGGTTACGGACAGCGTCAGCAAGAAAACCGGAGTCGTCGTCGCCGGCACGGACCCCGGCTCCAAACTGGCCAAGGCTCAGAAGCTGGGAGTAAGGATAATGAACGAGGATGAATTTATCGGGATGTTCGATGAGAACACTCTTCCAGCGGAGGTCTAAATGAAAAAACATCGGGTGCACGTCTGGATCACGGGAAGGGTCCAGGGCGTTTTCTTCCGGGCATATGCCCGTGACGCCGCGCACCTGATCGGAGTCACGGGATGGGTTCGAAACCTGCCTGATGGCAGAGTGGAGGCGGTTTTCGAAGGAGAGTCGGACAAGGTCGAAAGGATGATAGAGTGGTGTCGCGAGGGAACTCCGATGAGCCGGATCGAAAGGGTGGATCTGCTCGAGGAAGTCTATACCGGTGATTTTGACAGACTTGCGATCACACACTGACAGGTTTTTTATTCACTTCACCCTGACCGGGGCATCGATAACATCGGCTCCGTTGACTCTTTCCTTGAGTTCTTTGCCGACTTTGAAGAAGGGCAATTTCTTGGACGAGACTTCAATCAAGGCGCCGGTTTTGGGGTTTCTGCCCTTATATCCCTCATAGTCTTTCACCTTAAAGCTACCGAACCCACGGATTTCCAGACGGTCCGAGCTAACGAGCGCCTGTTCCATACTCTGAAACGTTACGTTGACCGCGGTTTCTGCAGCTTTCAACGTGATCCCCTCTGCCTTGGCCAATGCCTCGATCAACTCACTCTTAGTCATGATAGGGACTCCTTAAAAAGTAAATCAGCGCAGCTTTTCGATCACCTTCATGTTTCCCATATATGGACGCAAAACCTCAGGGATAACGACAGTTCCGTCCTCCTGCTGGAAGTTTTCAAGAATAGCCACAAGAGTTCGCCCAACTGCCAGCCCCGACCCGTTGAGCGTATGAACCAGGTCCGTACGGTTTCGCCCGTTTCGGCGGAAACGGATATTGGCGCGTCTTGCCTGAAAATCCTCAAAGTTGCTGCAAGATGATATTTCCCGGTATGTATCCTGGCCGGGAAGCCACACCTCTATATCGTAAGTCTTGGATGAGGAAAAGCCCGTGTCGCCGGTGCAAAGCAGAACGACCCGATAGTGGATTCCCAGTTCCTGAAGAATTGTTTCCGCGTCCTTGAGAAGTCTTTCAAGCTCAGGGTATGAATCCTCAGGGCTGGTGAATTTGACGAGTTCGACCTTGTTAAACTGATGCTGCCTTATCAGACCGCGGGTGTCTTTTCCGTGAGAACCGGCTTCGGAGCGAAAGCAGGGAGTATAGGCCGTATAGTACCGGGGCAGAACGGACTCCTCGAGAATCTCCTCGCTGTGAATATTGGTAACGGGCACTTCTGCGGTTGGAACAAGCCAATAATCCCATCCGTCGATCTTGAACAGGTCCTCCCTGAACTTAGGAAGCTGCCCGGTGCCCCTCATGCTCGTGCTGTTCACCATGAATGGCGGAAGGACTTCGGTATAGCCGTGGCGCTTTGTATGAATGTCGATCATGAAGCAGATCAAAGCGCGTTCCAATGCAGAGGCGGCGCCCCAATAGAGAGTGAACCGCGCGCCGGTAATTTTTGCGCCACGCTCGAAATCAAGAATTCCAAGCCTCTCCCCGATTTCCCAGTGAGGCTTGGGCTTGAAATCGAAAGCCGGTTTTTCCCCCCAGGTACGAATTTGCTTGTTGTCCTTCTCATCGATGCCAACAGGCACCGAGCTGTCGGGTATATTCGGGATGATCAGGAGAAGGTCCCTGAACTTATGCTCCACTTCGGCCAACTGCTCATCGAGTACTTTGATTTGCCCGCCTAGTTCCTTCATTTCCTCTACGAGACTCGAGGCGTCTTTTTTCTCTTTTTTCAGTTTGGATATTTCCTCGGACGCAACATTTCGCCGGTGCTTTTTCTGCTCCACATCGACCAAAATGCGCCGCCTTATTTCGTCCAGTTCCAAAAAGGGCTCAAGGTCCAGGTCAGACTGGCGGTTTTTCAGCATCTGTCGCACCAGCCCGATGTTTTCTCGCACGAATTTCACATCCAGCATGATTGAGGCCTCTTGGGAATATTTTTTTTGCCTATTTTTTCAGGAGCTTGGACAGGGGCCTTTTTACACTTAAACCGCGCCCTTGTCAATTCTTTTCGTTACTTCAATAAGTTGGCTCATAAACAAGAAAGGAGTTTGAAAGGCATTTGGATTAGTCAAATTTCGAACTGATGACATTGACACTGTAGTTGCTGAGGGTACTCACCTCGGGAAGATTATGGAAAACGAGCATGAACGGCGCCTTTCCGGCCGGAGGAATCCGGACGTTTTTGAGGTTTTTGCCCTCCGGGTTCATCATTTTTTCCTGCATCTCAGAGAGATTGAGGTTAGTTATTTCTTTGCGCGTGAAAGAATTGCCCACATAGCAACGCTGGATTTGTGCGACCGTATCCTTGCTGTTGAACAGTTTTCCTTCGATCATCACGAAACTGACGGGCTTGTCGGATTCGTTGAGCACTTCGCCCTCAATTACGAGCACCTGCCCGGAGTGCACGTTTTCCAGGTAGTAAGCCTGAACGCTGTCAGTGATCGTTATGACAGGCTTTGCAGGCTCTGCGGGAGGGCTTTTGCTCGTTAAAACCGGACGCAAACCTCCCGGCCCGAAAACAAAAGCAACAATAACAATTATGATGACGGCGGCAACTCCGGCAAGCAAGATCTTTTTCTTTAAAGACCACCCTTCCCTACTTGCCGGTGCGGTGGCCTTGCGAATTTCCTCATGGATGGTCCCGGGAATGAAAGCGCTTTCCTCCTCGGAAATTTCGATATGAATGAGGTCGCTTTCATCGGGCTGTTCGACTAGGAATATGTTCTTGCACTTGGAACACCTCACCTTGTTGCGAGGTTTGTTGAGTTTGTCGGAATCGATTCGAAACCTTGCTCCACAGGACTCACAGGTTATCACCATTGTGGCCATCTATCATTTTCCTTCCGCAGACGAATATTGTCCCGAGACGGTCTTGTCGAACACAACTTCATAGATCGCCGGCAGGTTCCTGTGATTCTCGGAGAAATCCAGTCCATAGCCGACCAGAAAACCCTTGGCCACCGTCATTCCAATATAATCGATGGGAACTTCGACCTCACGGCGCTCAAGTTTATCCAAAAGAGCGCATACCTTTACGGATTCAGGGCCCAGGTTTGAGACATAATCAAGGAACCACTTGAGAGTGACACCGGAGTCGACTATATCCTCGACGACCAGCACATGGCTTCCCTGTAAAGGAAGCTCTACGTCCTTTGTGATCCTGACATTTCCACAAGTCTGGCTCTTATCCCCGTAGCTGGCCAGGCGCACGAAGTCCAATTTAACGGGAAGATCAAGACGCCTTGCCAAATCGGCCATAAAAATAAAGGCCCCCTTAAGAATACCGATCAGGACAAGATTTTTGCCTTTATAGTCAAGGTTTATCCGCTTCGCCAGGTGATCAACACACCTGCTGAGCTGATCGGGTGAAATGATCTCCGAAAGTTGATAATCAGCCATACGGTCTACCTCTCAATGAGTTTGCAAAACACCTATCTCTTTCAACAATCTCGCATTCTACTGAAAACAATACTAAAGTTCAATTCCATTCCCAGTGGCTGCATTACGAAAATAGTCTGCGTCGTATGATAGACTTATATAATACCCTGCTCGAAAAAAAATGCGCCTGACATGATAAGAGCGGCGACCGTGCGCGCAGCCATGCAGAGAAGCAGGACTGAGGACTGAGGACTGAGCAAAAGCGGCGACCGCGCGCACAGACATGCAGAGAAGCAGGACTGAGGACTGAGGACTGAGGACTGAGCAAAAGCGGCGACCGTGCGGGCAGCCATGCAGACAGTACAGACAGAAAGTGTGGTGCGTTTGAAGGCAAGCCAAATTTTAAGCGCATCAGAAAGTGAAGCGAAAATGATGTCAGGGTTTCACTCTCAGTCCTCAGCACTCAGTCCTGATAGCGTAGCGCGGAGGCCGACCGCTCATTCTCGACAGCCCGCCCACCCACCCGCGAGACGGGGCGTTCGCGGGAGGCCTTCGGACAGGCCTGAGAATGAATAAGTCAGGTGAAACCAGCCGCATTATAGACAGGATTTTGTTTTCCCTTCTTCTTTTATATGTTATCTTGTGCCGAAATGATCCAATTCTGACAATCATCCTGACCGGAGGAAACAGATGCGTGAGAAGGTCGAGCAAGCGCTTGCCAAGATAAGACCCATGCTGGAGAGAGACGGCGGAAGCGTTGAGTTGATAGGGGTAGATGGTTCTGTTGTCCAAGTGCGGCTGACCGGGGCCTGCCGGGGCTGCCCCATGAGCCAGATGACTTTGAAATCGGGTATCGAACGAATCATTAAGCAGGAAATCCCCGAGGTCACCGAAGTTGTCGCCGTCTAGCGCGTAACCGGAGCTGAGGCTTTCGAGCATAGCCTCAGCTTTTGCTTTTCGCCGTCTACGCACCTTGGCTTACTTATTGTAAGGCTCGCCTTTTATAATCGTTAAAGCGCGGTAGAGCTGCTCAACGAGCACCAGGCGGGCGAGGTCGTGGGGAAGGGTCATCTTCGACAAACAGAGCACGTCGTGGGCGCTTTTCAGCAATTGGCCGGATAGGCCGACCGGTCCGCCCACTGCCATCCAGAGGTCCGATATTGCCGAGGCTATCAGTTTTTCCATCAGCTTTGACAGCCCGGTGGAATCGAGATCGCGCCCTCTTTGGTCCCACACGATCAGATGTCCCTGGCGTCCCGCCAGTTTCAGTATGCGCTCGCTCTCACGCTCACGGACGAGCCGATCCCCAGCAGCCGCTGTGATCTTCTCCGCCTTTACGTAGTGAATCTCCACCGGACAGTAATGCTGAAGTCTTTCCAGGTAACGGCCTATTGCAGACTCTATGTCCCGGAAGGCCGTCTTGCCGACGAATACCAGATGAATGCGCATGCCGTTCTTAC
>Ga0181539_1001650_pt1 | contig 24137 bp, 22 predicted proteins | sample PEATcosm2014_Bin_46_FD_119767 | JGI IMG/M metagenome (GOLD analysis project Ga0181539, IMG submission 119767) | Peatland microbial communities from MTU Mesocosm Facility, Houghton, MI, USA - PEATcosm2014_Bin23_60_metaG | ecosystem: Environmental > Terrestrial > Soil > Wetlands > Peat | place... | reverse complement strand
CGGAAGACCTCTGACGGATCGAAGGAACAGGCGAACCAGGCGAACCAGATAGCTGCCATTACGGAGGAGATGAGCCAGACGATTACCGATATAGCCAAGAACGCCTCCTCTGCATCAGAATCGGCAGCGGAGGCCAGGCGTGTTGCTAATTCGGGGCAAACGGTGGCCGCAAATGCGGTGATGACCGTCAATAATGTACATGCGTCAACGTTGGAGCTTTCCACTTCGGTAGAACAGCTGAACCAGAGAGTCGGAGAGATCGGAGAGGTAGTAACGGTCATTAAAGAGATCGCCGACCAGACGAACCTGCTTGCCCTTAATGCCGCAATTGAGGCGGCACGCGCCGGTGAGCAGGGCAGAGGGTTTGCAGTCGTAGCCGATGAGGTCAGGAAACTGGCTGAAAGGACAATTAAGGCGACAGGTGACGTTTCGGCTAAAATAGGTGCGTTGCAGTCGGAGTCCGCACAGACGACGAAATCCATGGCGACTGCATCCGAGAAGGTGGCCATGATAACCGGCCAGATAAAAGAGGTGGAGGATTCCCTCTCGAATATCGTAAGGGCAGTTGAGAACGCAAACGATCAAATCACCAGAATAGCCACCGCCATGGAAGAGCAGTCAGCTGCCTCGGGAGAGGTTGCCAACAACATAGAAAAGACAACGGTGATCGCCAACGAGCAGTATGCGATAGCTGCGAAAGTTCTTCAGGAAGTGAACGATCTCGTCAAAGCTACAGAGGAACTGGGGGCAGTCACGACGAAGTTCAGGATAAAAGGCAGTTAAAGTATCACGCTCGGTCCTGGTACGGCTGACTAAACGGCTGTTTATCTGCAAGGGGGGAAAGCAATTTCATCATTATAGATAAAAGAGGTATTGTTCGTTATTCTAAAGCAGGGAAAATTGAAGGAACAGCATTTTTAGCTATCGAAGAACTTTTGAAAAGATTGGCATTGGAAAGCGCCTGACCTCCTTCATGCTTTTCACAAACTGATTTTCACATGTTCTCACCGGACTCCGCAGTAAATCAATTTCACTTTATGCCGGCCTGTAAAATTCACTCCGGGGAAATAACGGTTTTTACATTGATTTTTTACATTGATATGGAATTAAGAAAAGTGATCTGTCATTCCGCCTTGTCCGGAATCGTCCTTCAGCGTTCTTAGAAAACGATTCCGGACAAGCCGGAATAACGGCAAAAGGCGTAAAAAACGCAAGGTGAAGGTGAGAGAAATAGCAGCGCCCATTGCGCAGGGGCTTATCTTCCTACTGCAGTTATGAATGATCTCCTGACAGCACGACTTCAAAAAAGCTGTTCCACTACCCCCGCTAACGGTACTTGGTAGTGTCTCAGGTTGAATTTTCAAACTATAGATAAGCTTTGGCTAAGAGGTCATAATTAAACATGCCTACAGGCCCACAAGGACAAAAAGGACCTGCTGGTGTAATTGGTTGCACTGTTAAAGTAGCGAAGATCCCAACTGGTGAAATCGAAGAAAATATCCTGCGTCAAATTAGGACGCTACCAACAAAAGCATCCCCTATGTTGCATCTAAAGAGCATTCGAAAGTATTTGCTTATTCAACGCGGTGGCGGCAAGAGCAGACGGGGCACAGCGCCTCGGCTAAATCTCACAAGGCATCCAGCCTTGTTCGAAGGCGACGCCGGCCCGTTCAGCCATCCATGGCGTCTCGGGCCGCCGACGCCCGCTACGGCGCCATGCCCCGTCTGCTCTCGCCTCAAGTTGCAGGCTATTGGGAATAGCTTGTACATGAGCATCCATATGCCGGAGTATTCGGTGATAAGGGTGTGTCTCTGTAGCGAATCGCGTAGCTTTGTACCGATTCTTGGCGAAGTGAGCGTTAAGCAGCCGCAATGTCTGAGCCCGCCTACCCTGCAAGGCGGACTGATGGGCGAGTTTTGCGGCTGTAGAGAATGAGCCTTTTAGAATCGTCAAAGCGCAGCGCCTGAGCGAAAGAGATACACCCTTGTCACCGGATTTTAGTTATAAGAATGCTATTGCGTAATTCGATAGTTAGAAACCAGGGGATTGCAAAAAAGCGGTAGTGACATATCCCGCAGACCTTATCTATAGTTTGAAAATTCAAACTGAGACACTACCGGATATCCCCGGCACTTGATAAACTTTCTCTATATATACTAAACTAAATGTTCAATTCAACCTTAGGAGGTTACTTCCATGAAAGAGGGTATACATCCAAAATATAATGAAGCGAAGGTCGTATGCGCTTGCGGCGAGACGTTTACAACAAAATCGACACTCGACAATATCCGCCTTGATATATGCTCAAAGTGCCATCCGTTCTTTACCGGAAAGCAGAAGCTTATAGATGCAGAAGGAAGGGTAGAGAAGTTCAGAAAGAAATACGCAAAGAAGTAGCTGAGATAATACCGGGGGTTAGAGTTTGGCGTTTTGCCTAAAATCTGACCCCTTTTTTGTTGACCTTGAAAAACCAGGTGTATTGTTCCGGAGAACTGCATGAAAAATATCGGTGGACAGGCTGTCATAGAGGGAGTGATGATGAAATCACCCGCAGGGTGGAGCGTTGCGGTAAGGGGACCGAAAGGTGACATAAGCGTCAAGCGTGAGAAGACCGGCCCGATGGCAGGTTTTCTAAAGCTACCGGTTGTTCGGGGGGCAGTAGCGCTTTTCCAGGCGCTGCATATAGGGATTAGGGCACTTGAATTTTCGGGGAATGTGGCCTACCAGGAGGAAGATCAGGATAAACCGATCAGTCCCTGGAGCATGGGTATTTCGATAGCTGCCGCACTGGCGCTTGCGGCAGCGCTTTTTATATTGCTGCCTCTGCTGCTTACAAAGGTGATGGGGAATTTTTTTCACGGCATTGCGCAAAGTTCCATGTTGTTTAACATTGTCGATGGAGCGGTCCGCGTCGTCGTATTTCTTTTTTATGTGTTTGCAATAGGGTTATGGAAAGAGATGCGGCGCGTTTTTGAATACCACGGTGCGGAGCATAAGGTCATCTATACTTACGAGGCAGGGGAATCGCTGACTGTTGAGAACGCGAAAAAGTACAAGCCCTACCATCCGAGGTGTGGAACGAGCTTCCTTCTGATTGTCATGGTCATCAGCATAATAATCTTCTCTTTTATCCCACAGCAGTGGCCTTTTATTTACAAGGCAGCATCCCGGCTCATCCTTATCCCTCTTGTTGCCGGCATTTCCTACGAGATGCTGAAGTTTTCAGCCCTGATGAAGAATAACCCTGTAATCAGCCTTCTGGTTGCCCCGGGTCTTCTGCTGCAACGAATGACGGTACGGGAGCCCGATGAATTGCAGATAGAGGTAGCTCTTGCCGCCATGCAGGACGTATTGAAAATGGAAGGAAGCGGCGGAGAGGTGTGCTGACAATGCTTGAAAAACTGCTCTCGATAGAAGAAAAATATGATGAAATAACCAGGGAGCTTGCGAATCCGGAAGTTCTGTCCAATACGCAGACATACATGAAGCATTCCAAAGAGCAGTCTGACCTGATACCTATTGTTGAAAAGATAAGGGAGTATAAAAAACTTATCTCCGGGATAGATGAGGTCGAAGAAATGCTCAGGGGTGGAGATGGGGATTTAAAGGAGCTTGCCCAGCAAGAGCTTGAGGACCTGAAGAAAAGAAGGCCGCTGCTTGAGAGCGAACTGAAGATGATGCTGCTGCCGAAAGACCCAAGGGACGACAGGAACGTTATTCTTGAGATACGGGCCGGTACAGGCGGAGAAGAGGCGGCCCTTTTCGGAGCAAGCCTCTTCAGGATGTACTCGAAGTATGCCGAGTCACGTAAATGGAAGATTGAAGTGATTGATTCGAGCCCGACAGGGATCGGCGGCTTAAAGGAGATCGTTGCAAATATCACCGGCAAGGGCGTGTACAGTAAACTGAAGTATGAGAGCGGCGTGCACAGGGTGCAAAGGGTGCCGGTGACCGAGACCTCAGGGAGGATACATACGTCAGCTGCAACGGTGGCTGTGCTGCCCGAGGCTGAAGAGGTTGAAATAAGGATTGAGGACAAGGACATAAGGATCGACACCTTCTGTTCCTCGGGCGCAGGTGGGCAGAGTGTGAATACTACATATTCTGCAGTGCGGATCACTCATATCGCGACAGGGCTTGTGGTGCAGTGTCAGGATGAGCGGTCGCAGCTGAAGAACCGTGAGAAGGCATTAAAAGTGCTGCGTTCAAGACTGCTCGAACTGGAGATAGGGAAAAAAGAGAAGGACCGTGCAGCAGACAGAAAGACCCAGGTTGGCAGCGGTGACAGGAGCGAACGTATCAGGACGTACAACTATCCGCAGAACAGGGTCACCGATCACCGCATAGGCCTGACCCTGCACAAGCTTGATCATGTGCTCGAAGGGGCACTGGATGAACTTATCGATGCACTGAATACTCACTATCAGGCTGAACGGCTGCAAGAATTATAAATGCAGGCAATAGGCAATAGGCGATGGGCTATAGGAAAAGACTTTTCTTTTTTAACCTATTGCCTATAGCCCATTGCCTATTGCCTATTACTTATGACTGCACTTGCCAAAATGAAAGAAATATCGACGCTTTTTGAACAGAACGGTATTGAAGATCCCGCAAAAGAAGCCGAAATGCTCATCACCGGGCTGCAGCGTATCGATAGGGCTGAGCTTTACGCGTACGACCCTGAAATGCCGGAGGAAAGGGCACGGCATATCGATGACCTTGCAATGCGGCGCATCAGGGGAGAGCCCATTCAATATCTCATAGGCTACGTGCCGTTTTACGGGTTGACAATATATGTAGGAAGCGGCGTTCTTATCCCCAGGCCTGAGACGGAACTGCTTGTTGATGAAGCGATAAAAATGCTCATTCTTCGCGGAAAGAAAGAATTGGAGAACCGGAGAACCGGAGAATCTGGGAAAAGTCAAAAAACTGATTTATGCAGTCGCCCCGATTCCCCGATTCCCCGATTCCCCGGTTCTTTCCGTGTTCTCGATCTTTGTACTGGAAGCGGATGTATAGCGCTTGCCATCGCGCGCCATTTTCCTGACGCTACTGTTTATGGGGTTGACGCTTCCGAGGCCGCCATGGTTTATGCAACACAGAATGCCCTTGCAAATGATGTCCGCAATGTCCGTTTTAAGCTGGGCGACCTTTTTGCGCCTGTCGACAACCTGCATTTCGACTGCATTGTTTCCAATCCACCTTATGTCAGGCATGCTGAAATAAAAACGCTACAGAGGGAGATAAGGGAGCACGAGCCGATTTCAGCGCTTGACGGCGGCAGGGACGGTCTGGATTTCTACAGGAGGATTTTCAGGGTCGCTCCGGCATATCTGAACGACAATGGTATCATCATGCTCGAAATAGGGTACGGCCAGTCAGAGGCGATACGGGGGTTGGCACTGAGTGCGGGTTTCACTCAACAGCATTTCATAAAGGACTTTGCAGGGATAGATAGAATCTTTGCTGCAAAAATTTTGAATGCTGAATGTTGAATTTTGAAGTAATGATTAACTTCCAACATTCAAAATCCAAAATTCAACATTCAAAGTTGCCAGGGGAGCGCTGATGGAACTTATCGGAAATCTCATTTCTATTTTCATGCATCTCGACAAGCATCTCAGTCTGATAATTCAACAGTATGGCGCTGCCACCTACATTATCCTCCCCCTCATTATATTCTGCGAGACAGGTCTGGTGGTGACTCCGTTCCTTCCCGGTGATTCACTGCTTTTCGCCGCAGGCACATTTGCGGCTCTCGGCTCCTTTGATATTTTTCTGATTTACGGCCTTCTTGTCTTTGCTGCAATGGCAGGCAATACGACCAATTACTGGATCGGGTATTTTGCCGGACCGAAGGTGTTCCACAGGGAAGATGTACGCTTCCTGAACAGGAAGCACCTGGAACGCACCCACCGGTTCTACGAGAAGTACGGCGGGAAGACCATCATAATTGCCCGTTTTGTACCCATTGTTCGCACCTTTGCCCCTTTTGTCGCCGGCATCGGGAGGATGACCTATACCAGGTTTATCAGCTACGATATTTTCGGCGGGTCGGCATGGGTGGGTGCTTGCGTCTTTTCAGGATATTTCTTTGGTAATATACCCTTTGTGAGGCGGAATTTTTCCCTCGTGATTTTAGCGATCATTATGATATCGGTGATGCCTGCGATAATTGAGTTCATACGCCACCGCCGGAGCGCCGCGAAAAGTCTGTAAATGTTTGTGTCAAAATCAATTAAAATGGCCGGTCCGAATCTCACCCCCCGGTTGATTTGACATTTCAATCCGCCGTGGGAATATAATATACAATCAGGTTGCCGAGAGGCTTAATAGGGAATCCCGTGTGGATGCGAGCATCCTATTCGGGAGCGGGCCCGCCGCTGTGACCGGGGACGAAAGCCGCTAATGCCACTGGGATGTGCATCCCGGGAAGGCCGGTGAGTAGGCCAAATGTAAAAATTACCCGGAAGCCAGAAGACCTGCCTGGGAGAGCAAATGACGGTATTGACAGCTGTTTGTATGTCCTGCTGTTTTTTGTTCATAAGATTATGACTTTCCGAGGACGAAAGTAGAGGGGATGAAGGAATAAGGGCGCAATCCTCAGGGCATGTTATGTCCTGAGTTTTTTTTTTGAAGACAACCTGAAAAAGAGGACATGGCCTTTTCTGACAAGGAATGACAATAACGCTATCAGAAAGGCAAGGTAATTGAATGTTTTATTGCCATGAACAATAGCAGAAAGTGGATGCATCACGATCCACAGGATGCCGGTCCCCAGTATCTTGAGGACTTGGCAACCGGCTACTGGTTTTCCGAGGCCCTGTTTGCAGCTGTTGAAGCCGACATCTTTTCGCTGCTCGATACCGGCGGAAAGTCGGCATATGAGATAGCCCGAAAAACCGGATTTTCGGATGCAGGGACCGAGAGGTTTTTGCACGCCCTCTGTGCCATGGGGCTCCTTTGCACGGATGGGAAACTCTATGTGAATACCGCGATATCGGGTGAGTATCTGGTTGCAGGTAAGCCGAACTGTCAGAGCGAATCCATCCTCTGGAGAAGGCGTTTGATGGGACCATGGTCAGATCTCAGGGCCTGCCTTGAAAAGGGGGAGAGGGTCGGGCCTTTGCAGGAGCAGGACTCCATCTGCCTTGCGAAGAGGCGCAGGGAATACATAAAGGCGATGGACCGAGTAGCAAAGGCGAAAGTAAAGGAAATACTCCCCCTGTTCACCGGTCGCTCCCTGACCGGCTCAATCCTCGATGTCGGCGCCGGCTCGGGAGCGATCACCGCTGGATTCCTCGAGAGCTTTCCGGGGCTTAAGGCCACACTGATAGATATCCCCGAAGTGCTCGAAATTGCCGGTGAGTTCATGTCCGCCTCTGCGCTGCATGATCGGGTCGCATTGCGTCCCTGCAATATCCTTGAGTCCTGGCCATCCGATCTGGGGAAATTCGATATCATAATACTTTCAAATATAATTCATGCCTATTCCGAAAAGGAGCTGCCGCATATTCTCGCCTCAACAGTCAAATGTCTGACTGAAAAGGGCCTCGTGATTATACATGATTTCTTTCTGGAACATTGCCCGTCAAAGGCAGCGCTCTTTGATATGAACATGTTTATAAACACTTACAACGGACGCGTTTTTTCTCAGAAGGATGTTGAAAGCGAGCTTTCAGGCCTTGGCTTGCGGGTCCTGGATCCACTCCCTCTGGAATCAGACACGGCCCTGATACTTGCTTCGCCTGATCGCGAGGTCCTGGAAACTCTCGGAATCGGTCCCGGAGAGCGTGTTGCAGCCGCTGTCAGAGGTATGGGATTCAGCGCCGCAGCTCTGATAACTACCGATGCAATACATGTTGCGGATTGGACAGAGCTGCGCTGCGGGTTCGGGTGCGAGCGATACGGACAGCGTCACTGTCCGCCTAATATCCCCTCTCCCGAACAGACACGAGTGCTGTTGGCTGACTATAAACATGCCCTCCTGATCGAAGGAGAGCCGCCGACAAGGGACTTTCAGCAGAAAGTAGTGAAGGCCGAACGCGAGGCCTTTTTTGCCGGATTTTATAAGGCCCTGGCCTTCTGGGCCGGCCCCTGCACTCTCTGCAAGGAATGTCCGGCAGAGGGCCGGTGCCTCAATCCTCGTGACAGCAGGCCTTCAATGGAAGGCGCGGGTATCGATGTTTTCGAGACGGTCAGGCGCGCCGGTTTCAGGCTCAGGACGCTTAAGTCCGCCGGCGATTTTATTAAATATTACGCAGTTATACTTCTGGAGTAATGTTATGCGTGTAATGATGATACAGGCCCCTTCAGTGGAGGGGGCATCGAATGAACGGGTCTATCCCATCGGCATTGTCTCGCTGGCAGGGCGGTTGAAAGAGGCGGGGCACGATGTGGAAATACTTGATATGAACCTGGAGCTCGATCCCTTCGGAGCGTTGAAAGCGAGACTAATGGATTATCAGCCGGAGGTCGTCGGCATTTCACTCCGGAATATAGACCCCCTTGGCAACAAGATGTCCTCTCTCGTTCCGCCTTTTGCCGCTACCGTAAAGATTGCCGACTCTCTTCTGCCAAAGGCATGGATCATTGCGGGCGGGACCGGTTTTTCCCTCTTTCCTGAGCGCCTGATGACCGAATTGCATGAAATAGATTACGGAATAATCGGAGAGGCTGAGCACTCCCTGCCCATGCTGCTGGCATCTATCGGGCATCCGCCGGCGGTCAAGGGGCTCTGTGCCAGGAGGGGAGAAAAGATCGAAGTGGCCCCCGCATCCTGCGATCTGGATATGAGCTGTTACAAGCCCCCCCAAAGGGAATTGCTTTCGCCATCACTCTACAGTTCACTGAATTCCTATGTTCCGGCCGTAGGCATTGAGACAAAACGCGGCTGTCCCTTCGCGTGCGTGTATTGTGTATACCCGAAACTCCAGGGCAGAAAGCTGCGCTGCAGGCCCCCTGCGTCGGTTGTGGACGAAATGGAACATTTGCATAAAGAATACGGCATAGAGGGTTTTCACTTCACAGATGCGGTCGTGAACATCCCGTCAGGACATCTGGAGGACATCTGTCATGAGATCATCCGGAGGGGGTTGCGGATCAGATGGGACGGCTTTATGCGTGAGGACCAGCTCGATGCGAGCAACACTGCTCTGTTCGTCAAGGCGGGCTGCGAATGCTTCTCCTTTTCGCCTGACGGCCTTTGCAACGAGGCGCTCTCAGCGCTCGGAAAGCGCCTGGACGAGGGACACATTATTAAGGCCGCATCCCTTGCGGCAGGCACCGATGCGATCAGCGTCTATCACTTCATGGTGAATGTGCCTGGTGAGACAACTGAGACCGCTGAAAAGGGGATGCGTCTCCTGGAGCGCATTTATGAACTGCATCATGCCAGAAGGAACCTCGGCACAGTGGTGCTCAACAATATACGCATCCTTCCCGGTACGGCCATCGAAGCGGTTGCGCTAAAAGAGGGTGTTATAGGCACGGAGACCGATCTCCTCTACCCGCTCTATTACAACCCGGCCCCCTTTGAGGCCTTGAGGCACCGGCTGGAGACCTGGCATTTAGTAAAAAACATCTTTATGTGGCAGGGGATATCATGAAGATCATCCTCCTGGAACATCCGAGAAAAATCGCGCCCGAACGCTGCAACGATATAGCCAATACCCCGCTCTCATCCTGCCTGCTCTCAGGCTATGCGGCCGGGACGCTCAGGAGCAAGGGACATGAGGTCGAGATTATAGAAGGACATATGGACGGCCTCAGCTACGAGGAGATTACTCGCAGGGTATCTGCAATACGGCCTGAAATGATCGGGGTACATATGATCTATCACTGGCGTCCGGACGTGGAACTATACGCCTTTCTCGATCTCATGAAGAGGGAGTTCGCTCCTCACATCGCGGTGTATGGTTTTTATCCCACCATAATCCATGAGGAAATATTGAAGGCTTGCTCCTCGGTCGATTCTGTCATGCTCGGAGAGCCGGAAATGACCTTTGCCGAACTTGCTCAAGCCGTGGAGGCAAAGGGCTATCCGGAGGAAATAAAAGGCCTTGCGCTGCGCGCCCAAAACGGCGGTGTCCGTTACGAGCGGCGGGAGCCGATAGCGGACCTCGATGCGCTTCCATTTCCGGCGCGTACCGAAGGCATGTATAAAATACCGGAAGTGAACATCCAGGGCAGCCGGGGGTGCTATGGCAGATGCGTATTCTGCTATATCAATCCGTTTTACGGCCGCCCCTCTCTATGGAGGGAACGGAGCCCCGAGAACATCATCGAAGAGATAGACATCATTATATCCGAAACCGGAAGGAGGGACTTCTATTTTACTGATCCCAACTTCTTCGGCCCCGGCGAGCGCGGCAGGCAAAGAACTTTGATACTGGCAGCACTGCTCGGACAGAGAAATATCCGTTTTGGGCTGGAGGGACGGGTAAACGATATCCATGACGACACCATCGGGGCGCTTGCTGATGCGGGGCTGCGCAACATACTCGTCGGGCTCGAAAGCGGGAAAGACGATGCCCTGAGGCGGATGAACAAGATGACAACGGTGGCGCAGAATGAGCAGGCTTTGCGGACCCTCAGAAGGCACGGGATCGAGCCGAACGTGGGTTTTATCATGTTCGAACCCGACTCCTCGCTCGAAGATGTGCGCGCCAACTTCGAGTTCCTCCGCAAGAACATCCTCCTCGAAAACCTGGCGATAACCGCCAATGTCCTCTATCACTTCCAAATTGTCTTAAAGGGTACCCCGGCATATCAAAAGCTCCATCAGGATGGAAGGCTGCGGACTTCCCGGGGTGCGCCATATGAAGGCACAGCGACCTTTCTCCACGCCGGGGTTGGACTTCTGGCCTCTGCGATGCGAAGGCTGACGAATTTTATTTTTGTCCGCATGAACGACATCTGGAGCGGAAAAGTCGTCGGGCCACCCGGCGCAAAGGCCCGATACAACAGGGTCAATGTGCTGCTGGTTGATACATTTGATCGACTCTTGATGCGGATGGAAACTGCAGGACATCTCAGTGCGGATGAGGTGGAAATATTTATTGATGATGCGGAGAAGGAGATATGTGCGATTCTGGAGGGAGCGACGAGCTAGTTCTAACTTGATGGTTCCCTGTTGCTTGCTGCAGGGTACCTTGCGCCTGTCATTCCGGTGCTTAAGGCGCCTACTGTTGGTTTGTCCGGAATCTGGTAACGAGTAGTGAATAGTGAGTAGTGAATGGCTGCCTTTATATTTTTTCTGCTCACTACTTACTATTTACTACTCACTGATTGGTAAGACGGTCGGAAAAAATATTTTGTGTAATTTTATAATCATGTAGGAGGCAGAGGTGCTGCTGATAAGCTGCGGGATATTCAGGGAGGAATTGGAGTACCTGGCCGCGGAGAAAAAGGTTGATCTGAAAGTGTATTTTCTCGATGCGGCCCTCCATGTGAATTTTGACAAGCTGAGGTCGCGCCTGATTGAAGCCCTCGAGGAATGCCGGAAGACAGGGGAAGAACCGGCGATCCTGTACGGCCACTGCCATCCCGATATGGATGAGATCGCGGCGAGCTACGGCGCCAGGAGGATCGACGCAGGCAATTGCCTTGAGGCTCTGGCGGGGCGGGAAGAGATACGAAGACTTGATGCCGAAGCCAGGACTTTCTTCCTTACTGCCGGGTGGGTGAACAACTGGGAAAAGATGTTCGCCCTTGGGGCCGAGGATTTCGGATTCGATTTCAAGTCTATGTTTTCTTCTTACAAACGGATTTTGGTTTTCGACTCCGGCGTCATCCCCATTAACGAGGAGAAGGTCCGGAGACTAAGCAATTACACGTCTCTCCCGGTCGAAAGAACTCCCCTCTCTCTCGACCGCTTCGTCAAGCTGATAGAGGGCCTGCAAAAAACCGAAAGTCCCGGAAGATAAGGCGCTCATAATGAAAGCCGGGGCAGCGGTAAAGAACTGACCGTTTTCGGAGCAGCGGTTTTCCTGACGTAAAATGCTCTAATTAGTCTCACGGAGAAATATGCACTTCATTTCCGAACATTTCAAAAAGGACAATGCGTTACTCAGGATTGACGCCCGGCTGAAGATCCTTAGTGCCTTTTGCCTGCTGTTCCTGGTCCTTACCTATAAGGGGTTTGCATTCCCCCTCCTTACGGCTTTAGTCTGCCTTTTCTTCTGCATTGCTATGAAGATACCGCCACGGGCCGTTATTATGAGATTTTCCGAACCAATGTTCATCGCTGCGATGGTCATTCTCCTGAAATTCTTCTTTTCAGGAAAAGATGTTCTCTTTTCAGTGCAGATTATAGGCACAGGAATAGGCATTGTCGGGCACAAAGACGGCCTTCTGGCCGGGTTGCAGATTGCAAGCAGGATATTGGGCGCGGTATCCGTCGTTGCAGTTCTGGGGTTTTCCACACCCTTCACCGAATTTATGGCAGGCCTTTCGTGGCTGAGGGTCCCCAAAGGTTTCATAGAGATAGCAATGTTCGCCTACCGGTACATCTTTATGCTTTTCGAGGACGCTATGGTCATATATAATGCGCAGAAAAACCGTCTTGGGTATTCAAATATCAGGCGCGGGCTCGGTTCTTTCGGCATAATGGCCGGCTCGCTGACGCTCAAGGCTTTTGACCACAGCCAAAGCACCACGGTCGCGATGGTCCAGAGGGGCTATGACGGTAATATGCCCATGCTGAAACACAAGCCCTTCAGTCCTTCCGAGGTGATCGGGTCCATCCTGTTCGTCCTTATCGCGTTGGCGGTATGGATGATATGATCAGACTTGTATTTCCGCGGGATCCTGTGACATTTCAAGAATGGGTAGCGGGCCAGTTTGTTTTTGCTCTGGATCATCTGGGTTATCGCTTAGAAGCGCCTACTTTTGGCAATAGTGGGCTGGTAACGTCCATCACACATATCCGGAAATGGCGACCACAGATAATTTTTAATACATGCCGGTGATTGAATTGAAATACTAATTGATACAGAGAAAAAACAAACGGGACTACTACCCAAGAATGACTATTGATGCTGAAAGTGGTATAATAGCAGTATAATTTGATGAAGATTTCGATAGAATATTGCGGCGCCTGTAACTACCGGCCAATCGCTGCGGCCCTGGCGTTTCTGATCGAGAAAGGGACAGGGGTAAAGCCCGATTTGGTCCATTCTTCCGTAGCGGGCGCATTTGAAGTAACGGTCGACGGAGTACTTCTCTATTCAAAACACGTTACAGGGGTCTTCCCTGATAACCAGGAAATCGTAGCCAGAATCAAGAAGTCTGATTGGAAGCCGACGCCAAAGGAAGGGATATGAGCAGAGATTTCTTTGGCAGTTATGCCACGCGCATCGATATGGACGCTTTTTCGAACGATGCCCTCATGCAACCGGATGATTCTTCCGGCGGCCTGAATGTTGACGTCATGTTTAAGGGGCGTGTTAAAAATTACGTGGAGAACCGCACGCTCCTGATCAAAGAATTTGAACTAGATATCTTTAAGACCCGCGATGGCCGTTATATCATACATATCTGCCGACTTGACGGCTCGTCTAATTACTGCGATTATTATCTCGTAGACGCGCTGCACCCTCACCTGCAATACCGTATTGTCCGCGCTCTCCTCTGTGAAAGCCTTGAGCCGGACGACATCTATTTTGAACTGCACAAGTTTTCCGAGGAACTGCAGGAGGTTGCCGATCTGCTGGCCGGTGTCCGCACTTTCGGCAAACCGGCCTGAATGCGCAGAGCCGCTCCCCTGACTGCAAGCACCTCGAAGCCGGCGGCCGCTGCCTCGCGGCGAGGTAAAAAAGCCACTCTCCCCAACAAGCAAAAAGTACAGGACACTGCGGATGCGAAATTGCTTCGCAGGGAGATAAGGCAGCTTAGGAAGCAGGTCAGCGAAGTTGCGGGCTTTTACGGCAGCATATTGGACGGCATTCCCTGTGGAGTCTGGGTATCCGACTCCGGTGACCGGATTTATTATGCGAACAAAGGCATGGAAATGATCGCCGGTACGACCAAACAAAAACTTGTGGGCCACCATGTGTTTGAGGATTCCCGGGAACAGCTTAGCGACCATTTTGTGGGCCATTACGAAGAGGCCAGGAATACCCTGCAGCCTGTGCATTACAGTGCTGTCCCGGTGCTGACGCCTGCCGGCCGCCAGACTTATCAGTCAGGATGGCTGCTCCCAAAAATAAGGGGCCGGTGCTATGACGGCATGGTGTGCATCATTGAAGATATTACCAGCCACAAGGCGATGAGCAAGGCATTAAATGAGAGCGAGGCTAAATACCAGGACCTTGTCCAGAACGTCAACAGTGTGATACTTCGTCTCGATCTTGAGGGGCGGGTAACTTTTTTGAATAACTTCTCACAGAGTTTCTTCGGTTTTACTGAAAAGGACATCCTTGGCAAAAGCATCATCGGCACGATTGTACCCGACACAGAGGACGGTCGTGCGTTGATTGGTGAAATGCTCCGGGACATAGGCAGGGATGCAGCGTCATATGCGACCCGCGAACTCGTGAATACTCGCAGGAACGGGGCGAGAGTCTGGATAGCCTGGACCAATAAAGTGATCTTTGACAGCGAAGGTCAACCCTCTGAAATTCTCTGTGTGGGCAACGATGTGACCGCGCGCAAACAGATCGAGGTCCTTCTCGAAAAACATCGGAGCGAGCTTGAGCAGCAGGTCGCGATGCGGACAGCGGAACTGACCAGGACAAATGAAGCGCTGCAGCTTGAGATCGCTGAGCGCAAGTGGGCTGAGACTGTTTTGCAAAAGTCCGAGAAAAAATACCGGCTTGTGGTTGAAAATGCAAATGAAGGCATCGTGGTCTGCCAGGACGGACTTTTCAAGTATTCTAATCCGAAGGCGCTCAGGATTACGGGCTATAGTGAGGCTGAGATGACGTCCATGCCCTTTATTGAGCTTTTCCATCCCGATGACCGGGATGTTGTCATGGAGCGTTTTCTGCGCCGGATTCGAGGCGATTCGCTGACTAGAATATACTCCTGCAGGATCATCGACAGGGCAGGAGAAACCAGGTGGCTCGAGATAAATTCTGTCCTGATTACCTGGATGGGAAGGCCTGCCATACTGGCCTTTTTCAATAATATAACTGAGCGCAAGATCACGGAGGAGCGGCTGCGGCTGCTTGAATCAGCTATGCAGCAGACCTCGGATTCTATTATCATAACCACGGCGCGCAAAGAACATTTTGCCTCCAAAATCGTTTATGTCAATGACGCGTTTACCCGCATGTCAGGGTACACCCCGGAGGATGTGATCGGCCGGCTTTCGGTAATACTCCAGGGCTCGAAGACCGACAGCACGGAATGGTTCAGGCTCGAAGGCGACCAGACAACCGGCAAGACCTTTCATCTGGAGACGGTCATGCAGCGCAAGGACGGGACAAAGTTCCATCTGGAGTGGAGGATTTCTCCGATACGTGATGAGTGGGGGAAGGTCACACACTTTGTGTCGACTCAGCGTGATATTACAAAGCGGAAAAGGGATGAAGAGGAACTGCTTGCCTACCAGGACCAACTCCGTTCATTCGCCTCCGAGTTGTCACTGACCGAAGAGCGTGAGCGGCGGAGAATAGCTACTGATCTTCATGACCATATCGGCCAGGTTCTTGCCATAACGAAGATCAGGCTCGGAGCGCTGCGGGATGGATTTTCTTCTGATGAAGCGTGCCGTGAGATCGACCACATAAGGGCCTTTGTCGAGCAGGCCATCGGTTACACAAAATCATTGACCTTCGAGCTGAGTCCGCCGGTCCTTTACGAGCTCGGTCTGCCTGCAGCTGTCGAATGGCTATGTGAAAAATTGCAAAAAGAACATGGAATCGCCTTTCTGTTCAGTGATGACGGCAGGGACAAACCCCTTGCGGTCGATGTGACCGTCCTGCTTTTCCAGGCCTTGCGAGAGCTGCTGATCAATGTTGTCAAGCATGCCCGGGCAGACCAGGTCACGGTCGACCTGGGGAGAAATGATGATACCGTCAGAATTGTGGTCAGCGATAACGGCAGCGGGTTTGATCCGTCGACGATCAGCAAGGAAAGCACCTTTGGACTCTTCAGCGTCAGGGAGCGGCTGAAGCATTTCGGCGGCTGTTACGAGATAAGTACGAAGCCCGGTTCCGGTACAACTATCATAATGCTGGCGCCGCTGGGAAATACGGTTGATACGGAGCAGAGATGTCCATAACCGTCGTTCTGGCTGATGACCATAAGATCGTGAGGGACGGACTCCGTAATCTGCTTCAGAAGTATCCTGAGATCGAAGTCATCGGGGAAGCTGAAGACGGAAGGTCGACGGTGGAGATGGTGAAGAAACTATCTCCGGATGTCGTTATCATGGACATAGCCATGCCGGACATGAACGGTATCGAGGCAACACGTCGTATCACTGAGGAGAAGCCGGGCGTCAAGGTGGTGGCCCTCTCGATGCATTCTGACAAGCGTTTTGTTTCGGAAATGCTGAAGGCGGGGGCATCTGCCTATCTCCTGAAACATTCGGCGTTTGAAGAACTGGTGACAGCCATAATGACGGTAAGAGAGGACCGCATGTATCTCAGTCCGGCTGTTACCGGTGTTGTGGTCGACAACTATATCAAGCAGACCGGCAAACCTGAGAGTTCCGTGTTTTCGGTGCTGAGCGACCGGGAACGAGAGGTGCTCCAGTTGCTTGCCGAGGGAAAGAATACCAAGGAGATAGCCTTGAGCCTTACCCTCAGCAGCAAGACGGTCGAGGCCCACCGCATGAACATAATGTCCAAGCTCAATATCCGCAGCATCGCAGAACTCACGAAATACGCTATCCGCGAAGGACTTACCTCTCTTTAGGGTCTGCGAATAGATAACTTGCGCAAGCCCTTAGAGTAAGGTATTTCCCTACATCAAAATCAGGAAATGCCTCATTGTATTTTGTCCGGCCGGCTGGTTATGCTACTGGATAAACCACGTTTAACGCAATGAAAGAGCAATGACAACGGGTTTGACAACTATAAGTAAAAGGAGCGTGTGATGACTTCTAAAGAACGTGTTATGAAGGTGTTGAAAGGGGAGAAAGTTGAGCCGCCGGTAATTTTCAGCGGCATGGGTAACGTCGTTGTTCCGGTACTCGATAAGTACGGGGTGGTTTTTTCCCGTGCTCACAGGGATGCCGCCCTCATGGCAAAAGCGGCAAGCGGCTCTTATAAGGAGTTCAAATTCGAGTGCGCGGTTGTCCCCTTTGACCTTGGCGTTGAGGCTGAGGCGCTCGGGGCCAAGATGAATTATTATGACGACGTAGAGGGTCTCCTCTATCCGACTGTTAAGGAGAAATGTGTAAAGGTTGCCGAGGACATTGTTGTTCCTTCTGACCTGGAAAATGCCGGGAGGATCCCGGTTGTCACCGGCGCTATCAAGGCCATGAAGAAGGAGTTTGGCAATGACGTCGCCGTGGGCGCCTATGTGCTCGGGCCGTTTACCCTTGCCGGACAGGTCATGGAGCTGGATGAGCTTTATGAGGACTCCTTCCTGGACCCTGAGAAGATCAGTAAAATACTCGAGCGGCTTTCGGATGTTATTGTCCAGGTTTTCAAGATTTATCAGAAGGCCGGGGCGGATTTTTTTACGCTCAGGGAGATGGGCGGCACATCGGATGTTATGAGCCCGAAGAGTTTCAGGAGTCTTATCAAGCCTCACGTACAAAGAATTATCTCGGAGATGCCCAGGCCCGCGGTCCTGCATATATGCGGCGACACAAACTCGATCATCCAGGATATGGTCGAATGCAAGGCCGATGCTATCAGCGTTGATCAGAAGAATAACCTGGCGGAGACGAGACAGAAGGTCGGGCCCAAAGTCGTCATTCTCGGCAACTTCGATCCGGTGAAGGTGCTGCACAAGGGAACTCCTGAAGAGGTTGGCCCGGCAGTACGCGACTGCATAAAGAACGGCGCAGATGCGGTCTGGCCGGGTTGTGATCTGTGGCCGGAGGTATCAGCAGAGAACATGACTGCTATGATGAAGGCGTTTGATAAATAGCAATAAAGCGTTATCTCAGGGAGAATGATATGAAAATCGTTCAGATTGCCGGATATCTCGGTTCCGGAAAGACAACACTTGTCGTAGCCCTCGGAAGAGAGATCTCCGGGGCCGGGTATAAGGTTGCGATTCTCGTTAACGAAGTAGGCGAGGTCCCTGTTGACGGGAAGGTCATACAGGAATTCGGCCTGACGGTAAAGGACATTGGCGGCGGGTGCATATGCTGCCAGGTTGCCGGTAATCTGCTCCATACGTTGAAGGGTTTATCCATGGGAATAAAGCCCGACTTTATTATCATTGAACCAACAGGGATGGCAGTTCCGAACGCCGTACGGGGCGTGATGAAGCCGGCGGCAGGAAAGCTGGATCTGACGATGGGGCCGACTATAGTGCTGCTGGATACCGGCCGCTTTGAGAAACTCCTGGCATATGAGACTCTCAAACGCCTCGTATCGGTGCAACTCAAAGACGCTGATGTAATCGCCCTTAGCAAGGTAGATTCCGTTTCTGAAGAACAGCGACTGAAGGCCGAGACAGCAGCGCATGAGATTAACCCTTCTGCGAGGGTCATTGGTCTCTCCACGTATACAGGCGAGGGGGTCCAGGAGGTCATAGCAACTATGAAAGACATGATGATACCATGACAAATGAACATGATGGAACGGATAATGCCAGGCAGCATCCTCCCGATCATACCCATGAGGAGATAAACGGGTACTGCGCCACGTATATTTTCAAGGCACCCCGTATGCTCGTCAATGCTGAGGTCCAGGAATTTGCCCGGGAGCTTATGGCGGCTATTGCCTCGGCCTGCATAAGACATGGCGCAACCGATGTCGGCCATATCAAGGCGCATCTCGAATACGGCGGTGAAGGTTTTCTTTATGCGGATACGCTCGGCGACGTGTCAGATATCACAGTGCGGGGTCGTGACGGCAACCCGACAGACACGATCAAGCTTGTTATCAATACTATTATTGTCGAACTCGAGGCCCCTGAAATCCGTGACGCAAACGAGGAAGGGGTCGACGAAGTCTGTTTGAAGCTGGGCTTTGCGAAGGAGATTGTCAAGCAGGACCTCTATGATGCTGATGACCACGAACATCTGCTGCAGATTCCGGATATAGACGATCTATAGACCTGAATATCAGGGGAGGAAAAATTAGCGTGACTCGCGAAAGTGAAATGAAGGATTACCGGCTGAAGGAAGAGCCTTTTTATCTTCCGATAAGTGATGAAATAAAACTCTTCGAACTGGCATATGAAAACCGGCTGCCTTTGATGATGAAGGGACCGACGGGATGTGGAAAAACCCGCTTTCTGGGTTATATGGCCTATAAGCTTTCTTTGCCGCTCATAACGGTCGCCTGTCATGAAGACCTGACTGCCAGTGACCTCGTAGGTCGTTATCTCCTCGACGGTTCCCAGACTCGCTGGCAGGACGGACCACTGAGCCTCGCGGTGAAACATGGCGGCATATGCTACCTCGATGAGGTCGTTGAGGCCCGTAAGGACACAACAGTGGTGATTCATCCGTTGACTGATGACCGCCGCATTCTGCCGATCGAAAAGAGGGGGACAATCCTGGAGGCAGATGACACGTTTATGCTCTGCATCTCATATAACCCAGGTTATCAGACCGTACTCAAGGACCTGAAGCAGAGCACAAAGCAGCGCTTTATCACTATTGAATTCGGCTATCCGCCCGCAGCACTGGAAGAGGAAGTTGTTATTCACGAAAGCGGTGTGGACCGTCCGACGGCTGCCAGCCTCAGAAAGATCGCTGAGAAATTCAGAAATCTTAAGGGCAGAGGTCTGGACGAAGGTGTGAGTACACGGCTTCTGATTTATGCAGGGGTCCTTATAGTCAAGGGAACAGATACCCGGAGGGCCTGTTCGGTCGCGCTCATCAACCCAATAACTGATGACATCGAGATGCAGAAGGCCCTGGAAGAGATCGTGGCATCGATTTTCTGAGGAATGATGGATTCTAAGCTTAACGAATTGATTCGGGGCAGTGTCGAACGCTTTGGCGCGGCAGCGGTTGGGGTGGATGTCGATAAAGAGATTGCCCGCATGGGACATCTGACAAATGAACCCGGCCTTGCCGCCTATATCGAAATGGTGAATGTATTCATCAGCTTCGAGCCTTCAACCGCTCTCAGGCTTCTCACAAAGGGTCATCAAATCTTCGGGACTTTATCACCTGCCGCTGTCAGGACAGAGGCTCTCTCACTGCTTGCCGGAGTCAGCCGCGTCAAGTGGAGCGCGGCATCCGCGGCCCTCGCTGTTCTGACGGACATGTCTGCCGCACTTGCTGGTGACCCCCACGGCGTCATAACGTGGCTGAAACGGGGGGGTTCATTATCGGCAATTGACCAGGATGTGGCTATTGCATATTTCAGGGCGAGCGTCGAAGTCCATAAGCAGATCGGGTTGGCAAGGCTTGATAGCTGGGCCGGGCTCGGCGAGGAAATTGCCAGGTTATCATGGAAAGCGGCCCGTGAATATTTCGTGGTCAGTCCTCAGGTGGTCAGCAGGATCGACCGCGAAGACATAGAGAGGTGGGCGCGGATCGGCCTTCATCTCATCGAGAAGAGCCCCCGACTGAAGCCTGCCCACAGCCCCCACAGTCTTCACGCGATTGGCTCCGGGGCGGGCAAGGGGCGGACTATTGATCTCGCAGTGCGTTATTTCAAGTCCTCACCACAAACGCTTTCACGACTTTCTGTCAAAAACCTGGAGGAGTGGGTCCAGCATGGACTTGAAAACATTGACACTGCCGCCGGCGCAGCAGAAGGGAAAAGAGGAGAGGCCTTTTTCGAGATGCAGACCGGCGCGAGCCGCAAGACTATGGAACGGCTTGTCAAGGGTCTTGAGCTTAAAAACATCCATTCGGTGCTGTCTGCCTATTCCTCCGCGCTTTTTGACCGTATAGTGCCAATCCGTTCTTCAGCCATGTTTTACCGCGATCTCCCCGGCCTGGGCAGGTTCTTTGCCGTTACGGACGGAACAAGAATTTTCCTTCCGACGAGGATAGCGCTTTTTAGTGATGATGCTCTCAACAGTAAGGCCTTCAAATGGTTCCTGACGCATGAACTCGGTCACATTGAATATGGTACTTTCTCCCTGACAGAGAGCGACCTTGCGATGCTGACGCAGCATAGCGCTGCCTCTGCCGCCATGAAAATATTCACTTTCCTGGAAGATGAACGGGTTGATTACCTTACAGGCCTTGCCTATCCCGGGTTAGAAAAGGACCGTTTGGCACTGATAGAAGCTTACCAAAAGAACACAGTGGCAGATGGTCAGAAAATATCTCTTTGTGAAGAGATATCGTTCCACCCTGATAATGGTCTGCCCGGGGGGGATTCGCAACTTCTCGGACAACTCCTCAGGCATGGGAGGGACCGGGTCTGCGCTGAAGGAATTGCTGCCTCAGATGTGGTCAGGACCACGCTGGAACTGGTTGACCGCCTCTCTGCGGCCGGTGAGAACAGGGAAAGTCCGGGGGGCGACGACCGGTATTCAGTTTTCTATCGCGGCGCGCTCGACTTTTCTCTGGTCGCCGAGGCCAGGACCGCCACGACAGCCCTGGCCGAACGCCTGATGAAGCTTTTTGCCGGAAGCGGCAGGGATGTGCCGGCAGCCCTCATTGAGGCTGCCTTTATCCGGATTGAAGAGGCGAGCGGCCTGGAAACAGAGGACCTGGTCTACAGGAAATTCGGCGAAGATACGGAAAATACGTTTGAAGAGCTCTTTGATAAGGTACAGACCACTCTCGATGAAATGGAAGAGGCGTCCCGTTTCAGAAAGGCGGTTTTTTATGACGAGTGGGACTGCAAACTATGCGACTATAAAAAGGAATGGTGCCGGGTAAGGGAGATGGACATGCCGGAGGGCCATCTGGACGTTTATAACAGGACGATAAAGGAAAACCACGGACTGGTGAACGCGCTGAAACGTCATTTCGGCCTTCTCAGGCCCGATCGGGTACGCCGGATATTCCGTGAGGAGCAGGGGGATGAGTTGGACTTTGACGCGCTGGTCGAGACTATGGTCGAGCGCCACGCCGGCATCACACCTTCGGACCGTGTTTATATCAGGAGGGACAAGCGGCAGCGCGATGTTTCTGTGGCCTTTCTCGCGGACATGAGCTTTTCTACAAGCGATCTCCTGCCCTCGGGCAAGCGCATCATAGATGTAGAACGCGAAGGACTTACGCTCATGGCCGAGGCGCTCGAGAGCATAGGCGACCAGTGGGCCGTCTACGGTTTTTCGAGTGACCTCCGGGAAAAGGTGGATTTCCTTGTTGTGAAAGACTTTCACGAGTGTTTCGGGGACCAGGTCAAACGTCGTTTTGAAGGGATAAGACCGGTCGCAATGACCAGGCTTGGCGCTGCCATACGCCACGCAAACAGCATGCTGGCAAAGCAGAATTCTCTAATCCGGCTTCTTATCCTGCTGTCCGACGGACGGCCTTATGACGTCGATTACGGCGATTCTGATTATGCCATGGAAGACACGCGGACAGCGCTTTGGGAGGGTCGCAGGCAGGGCATAAATTCTTTCTGTGTTACGGTTGACAAGAAATCCCAGGATTATCTGCCGCATATGTACGGGGAGTCGCACTACACGGTCATCAACAACATTGATGCCCTGCCTGTGACGCTCCCTCTAATTTACAAGAGACTGACAACATGAAAGGAGAAGGGCATGGAAAAGTGTGACAAATGTGGAGGACCGGCGGATTACATCTGTCCTGATTGCGGGAAAAAATACTGTAAGCCGCATATGGAGCAAAGGTATACAGGACCGGACAGGGGATTTAAGTCCCGGCATATGTGCCCCTCGTGCTGGAAAAAGAAACAGGTGAAGCTGACCCAGGATATGGTAGACGTCAGGCAGCATAAACCGAAGACCTATGTCCACGGGAGGTAAGTGATGAGCGAGGGCAAGTCGAAAAAGGCTTCTGCTGACCGGGCTAAGAGGCTGAGGCTTCTTGAGGGCTTTGCCATTGAAAAAGGCGCTGGCAGGGCAAAGATATTTTCCGCGCGGAAGGTGGTCGTTGATGACCGTGTCAGGATGAAATGCCAGATACCACGTTGCCCGCATTACGACATCGGCCTGAATTGTCCGCCGCATGTCCCCACTGTACGGGAATTCAGAGAGGCTCTGGCGCTTTATTCCAATGCGCTGTTGATCCAGACAGTATGTCCGATTGGTGTCGACATGGGCAGCTATGAACGGAAAGAGGTCCTCGATTTTTTTAAGGGCAAGGACACCACCTGCGAAGTTAATAACAAATCTAAAGTTAAAGGGGGTGAAGGGAAGGACAGCAAAGATTTTGACGACACAAGGCTTGCTGCAATAAAGCTTCATAAGATCATCAATGAGACTGAACTCAAGGCAATGTCTCTGGGTTTTTACTATGCCCTCGGACTTATCGGCGGGAACTGCATGCTCTGCGGCAGTTGCACCGGAGTAGGCTCTCCGTGCAGAAGACCTTACGAGTCCCGGCCTGCAATAGAAGGGCTCGGAGTCGATGTCATAGCAACCAGCAGGAATGCCGGGCTGGCTTTCGACATGCCGCCGGTCTCGGAAATAGTCTGGACAGGGCTGCTTCTGGTGGATTAGAAAAGGCTGGCAGTACAGGTTCTTATGAACCCATCAACTTTACTGTGAAATGGAGGAACAAATGAACGGTCTTGAGCGTGTAGCGACGGCACTGCAGCAAAAAGAAGCAGACAGAGTCCCTGTTGCCCCGCTGGTGTGCGGAGCAACTCACCGTGTGGCCGGAATATCCTATGAGGAATGGGCCAGAGGGGGGAATGTTGAAGCCATGGTGCAAGGGCACCTGGATACGGCGAAGCTGATCGACCACGACGGGTTCTGCATGTTAATCGACCTGTCGGTTGAAGCCGGAGATTTCGGTATGGAGGTCATCTATCCACTGAATGACACTCCCCACCCCAACTATGATGCGCCGTTTCTGTCGGGATATCAGGATTATAAGAAGATCAAGAGGGTTGACCCGAGAAAAGGCGGCAGGATGAAGACCGTCATCGATATGGTTGCAGGGCTT
>Ga0181539_1001649_pt1 | contig 24143 bp, 19 predicted proteins | sample PEATcosm2014_Bin_46_FD_119767 | JGI IMG/M metagenome (GOLD analysis project Ga0181539, IMG submission 119767) | Peatland microbial communities from MTU Mesocosm Facility, Houghton, MI, USA - PEATcosm2014_Bin23_60_metaG | ecosystem: Environmental > Terrestrial > Soil > Wetlands > Peat | place... | reverse complement strand
TCCAACCTAGCCACCCGACCCGCCTACGCGCTCGGGAAGCCGTACAACTTGGCGGGGTTATCGACGAGGATGCGTTTGCGCATCTCCTCGGGCGCCCAATACGCCAGCAGATCGAGCTGCGTGGCATCCACCGGCGGCGCGCCTTTGTAACTCGGGTGCGGCCAGTTGCTGCCCCAGACCACGCGGCTGGGACCGGCTTCAATCAGCGCCTTGGCGAAGGGAGCGACATCGTCGTAGGGATAAGGCTTGGCCGACATGGCATACGCCGACGACAGTTTGACCCAGGTATTCCCTTCCCGAACCAGCGCCAGCAGCGCCTGGAATCCGGGATACTGCACGCCCAGCTCCGGCGGAACGCGGCCCATGTGATCGATAACCAGCGGCGTCGCCAGGCCGCGGAATCGCGGAGCCAATTCCGTCAGGTCGCGGCCTTCAACCTGTATCTGCATGTGCCAGCCAAAGGGCGCGACCACCTGCGCCACCTTGGCGAGATCTTCGAGCGTTGGCCCGCCCTTGAACGAGAGGTTCACGCGCGCGCCGCGAAAGCCGGCGTCGTGCAGGCGCTGAATTTCCGACTTGGGCGCGCTCGCCACCAGTCCCGCCACGCCGCGCCAGTTGCCGTGCGATTCGGCGATGGCGTCGTGAGTGCGGCTGTTGTCGGTGCCATAAAAGCTCGGCTGAATAATGACGGCGCGCTGCAATCCGAGCGCGCTCAGCATCCTGCGGTACTGGTCGAGATGCGCTTCCACGGGGGTAAAGCTGCGTCCGGCGACAAACGGGTATTTCGCTCCCGGCCCAATGATGTGGGCGTGGCAATCGCACGCCTTGGGCGGAGCGACCACCAGCTTCGGCTTGCCCGGATCAGGGTTGGGGCCGGCGTTGAGGGTTGGCGGTTGCTTCTCTTCGCCATGGGCATTGGCCGCGAGCAGGCTGGACGCGGTTACGATGGCGGCGCTTTTCAGAAAACTGCGGCGGTCTGAGTCGGTTCTCATCTCTTGAATTTCACCTCAGCGGCTGAAGCCGCGCAAATCCTGCTTGTGCAACGAGGTCCTGGAGCTGTAATCCCTTGCTTAATCCCTTGCTTCCCGCGCAAATCATCCCACCCTGGCAAAGAAGGCTAGGATGGGGCACCCGTCAGGCGAATGTGGACTACCAGCCCGGTTATGCAACCGTCTACACCAGTCCAAGCCAGCGCCAATAGGTCAGGTAGAACAACAACCAAATGAACAAGGCGACGATGGTGAATGGCAGCGCGATTCGTATGTACTCTTTCGCTTCGTATGTGTCTGTCGCGTAAGGAATCATGGTTTGCGGTGAGTTCACCGGTAAGACACAAGTGAACAGGATGATGTATGAGGCCACGATTGTCATGCCGACGATGTGCGGATTGGAGGTCTTGGCGCTGAGCAGAAAACCCAGGATGGTCGGAATCAAGGCCGAAACCGCCGCCGCGCTGCTGGCGAAGGCCAGGCGGACGAAGAATATGGCGATCGCAACGACAATCATGATCATCAGGGGCCGCATTGCGGTTACGCCCATGGCGCCCAACGACCGGTTGGCAGCCCAGGTGGCCGCGCCCGTCTTGAACAGCAGCTCGCCCATGGAAATGCAAGCCCCGAACAACGCAATGGTTCCCAGGTCGACTTTTTTGGCGACGCTCTTCCAATCCGTGACACCGACGACGGGAGACAACAAGACCAGCACACTCAGAACGGAAACGCTGTTGGCGTCGATTTTATGCAGCGGCTCGGTCGCCCAGGCAAGAATCGTGGCCAGCAGAATGTAGAGGAGCTTCTTTTCCCGGGCGCTCGCCGGTCCCAGCGATTGCAACTGCTGCTGCACAAGCTCCTTGCCGCCGGGAACTTCATCGAATTCGACTTTCGCCATGCGGCTGACGAAGAAGTAGACGAGAATGGTCAGCACGATCCCCAGTGGTTCGGCGTAGATCAGCCACTGCAGCCAGGTTATCGTTTGACCGGTTACTTTCTCCACAAACGATACCGTCAGCGGATTCTGGGCCGCCGCGCTCAAAATTCCGACTCCGGAAATGGAGGAAGAAAGGGCGATCGACAGCATCAAGGCCTTGGCAAACTGACTCTTGCGGCTGAGTTTCAGCGCATCGATCAGACCCAGCGCGATCGGGCACAAGCAAGCGGAGCGGGCGGTGATGGAAGGAATCAGGAAGGCAAAGACCGACATCACCACGATCATCCCGGCCATCAGGTTTTTGCTCTTGGTGCCGACAATTTTCAAAATGGTGAGCGCTACGCGCTTCTCCAGGCCGATCTCCAGCATGATGGCGGCGATAAACAATCCCGTCACCACCAAGACCCAGCCGCCGTTGGTCAACCCGGTCAGGGCCGTCGACAAAGCCTTGCCGGTGCCGAGGCGGGCTGTGCCGGGGCCAGCGGGCGCGAAGCCGAGCCCTACGGTAAGAAATGAAAAGATGGCAACCGCACTGAGCGGATAAGAGATCGCTTCAGAAACCCAAACGATGAGCGCGAACGCCAGGACTCCCAATACGCGTTGGCCGGCCACCGATAAACCGGCAAACGGGCTGGAGAAAAAAATAAACAACATGCAGAGGATGGCGGCGACCAGCCAGATCAGTTTGCGAGAACCCTGCGCAACGCCGGGTGCATTGGGCGCCGGGCCGCCGGAGTATGAGCGGGGCGGCGAAGTAGAAACGGGTGAGCTCATTGCTAAGTCCTAAATGGTATGCCCCAAGCAAATATCACGACGCAGGCGGCCCAGCAAGGAAAAAGATCGCGTCCAGGCGCGCGTCAGACGGCGCTTGCGCTTGCATTTCCGCGCTGCAAGTTGGATTGGCGGCCCGCAACCATGAGCGGCGATTGATAATATTGGATGTCGAATGGCAATCCGCTAGTAAACTTGATTTGTATCAGCGAAATTCTTTTTCACGAACTCTGGAGACGCATTCATGGACATGCTGATTCTGCCGGGTGATGGCATCGGTCCGGAAACGACCGTGGCCACGATGAAGGTATTGAACACGGTCAACGACAAGTACTCGCTGGATCTGAAATTTCACAGCGAAGACATCGGGCTGGTTACTCTAAAGAAGATCGGAACCACGTTTCCGCCGCATATTTTGGGTCTGGCGCGGAAAGCCCATGGCGTGCTGCTGGGGCCAGTGTCGCACAACGAATATCCGCCGCGAGACAAAGGCGGGCTCAATCCCTCGGGCGAGATGCGCATCGGGCTGGACCTCTACGCGAACATTCGCCCGAGCCGTTCGCGTTTCGGCATGTCTTTCGCGGGCAAAGAGATGGACCTGATCATCGTGCGCGAAAACACCGAAGGCTTCTACGCGGACCGCAATATGTTCTTCGGCAATGGCGAGTTCATGCCGACCGAAGATACCGCGCTGGCGATTCGCAAAATCACCGTTAAAGGTTGCCGCCGCATCGCCAAAGCCGCGTTTGAGATCGCCGCCAAGCGGCGCAAAAAAGTCACGGCGGTTCACAAGGCGAACGTCATGCGGGTTTCCGACGGCCTGTTCCTGCGCGAGGTCCGCAAAGTCGCAGCGGATTACCCGCAGGTGAAACTCGATGAGTTGATCGTCGACGCCACGGCCGCGCTGCTGGTGCGCGACCCGGCGCGCTTCGACGTGATCGTCACCACCAACATGTTCGGCGACATTCTTTCCGATGAAGCCTCCGAGATCTCCGGCAGTCTTGGACTGGGCGGCAGCCTCAATGCGGGCGACGGAGTCGCCATGGGACAGCCGCAGCACGGGTCTGCTCCGGATATCGCAGGCAAGGGCATCGCGAACCCGGTTTCGCTGATGCTTTCAGCCAGCATGCTGCTCGACTGGATGGCCACGGAGCACAAGAAGCCCGCGCTGGCCGATGCCGGGAAGTGCATCGCCGATGCGATTGAACTCGCGCTCTCAAACCCGGCGACGCGCACGCGCGACGTCGGCGGCACGCTCGGCACCGAGGCGTTCACCGATATCGTGCTGCGCACCGTCCGCGGTTGAAGCGCGGACGAGCGCTCAATGCCAACACGCCAACCGCGGGCTTGATTTCCCGTGGCGAAACGCCGGCGGCGAGTTGAGCAACTACTCCACGTCTGCCCTCAGTCACCCCAGCGAGCCGAGCCTCGTCGGGGACCCCGAACGCCAGGAGCTTATTGCTAGAGGCGGCACAGCCAGCCAGGCTGCACGGATTGTCTCAAAAGAGCTCTTGGCGGGCGGGACGTGGGGCACCCGCAGAGGCTCCGGAAGCGGGTTTGCGGCAAATGCTGCTTGCCGGAAATCCGGGTAGGCTCTTCGGTTTCGATAGCTGAACAGGAATTCCGGGTCTCGGCCTGCCTGTCGTCGAGCCGGTCAGCCATAATGGTTGCCGGTCACAGGTGGCTGTGCTCGTGTCAAAGATCACAAATACCTGTGACGTAGATTACAGCCAAATGTTTGCTGGCGGACGCAAAGTAACTGCCAGTTAGTTGTCATTGTGTGGGGAAAGGGAAGTCTCTACCTCGAGATCGAAACTGCTCTGGCGCATATATCCCTAGGGTGCGTTGGGGCGCAAAGAGAAATGAGCAGTGTGGGACTGCTTGGGGTCGGAGCACCTTTTTCGCCAATTTATTTCGCTCGCGCCCCGGCATCGGGGTAGGCAAAAACTCCAGGAGCATTTATGCCCGATAACACTCTGACTGTAGTCGACAATCGGACCGGCAAGTCGTATACGATCCCGGTTACCAACGAGACGGTTCGCGCCATGGATTTCCGCCAGATGAGAGTCAACCCCGACGACTTCGGGCTAATGACCTACGATCCGGCATTCACCAACACCGCATGTTGCGAGAGCAAGGTCACGCTGATCGACGGTGACAAAGGTATCCTGCGCTATCGCGGATACGACATCGAAGAGCTGGCGGAGAATTGCACCTACCTGCAGGTTGCCTACCTGCTGATTAACGGGGAACTCCCCACTCCGCAGGAGGAAGGCCTCTGGCTGGACGCGCTCCACTACCGCATGTCGATCTTCGAAAATATCAAGAAGTTCATGGAAGGATTCCGCTACGATGCGCACCCCATGGGCATGCTGGTGAGCACGGTGGCCGCCCTCTCGACGTTTTATCCCGATTCCAAGAATGTGCGGGATGCCGAGACGCGGAAGAGTTGCATCTATCGCCTGATTGGGAAGATGCCGATCATTGCCGCCTATGCATTCCGTCACCGCAAGGGCCTGCCATACCTCTATCCGGAACCTGACCTCACTTATACCGAGAACTTCATGAACATGCTGTGGAAACAAAGCCACATGAAGTACTTGACCGATCCGGTTCTGGCCCGCGCGCTGGACGTTCTGTTCATTCTGCACGCCGACCACGAGCAAAACTGCTCGGCTAATGCCATGCGCGCAGTCGGCAGCTCGGAAGCCGATCCGTTCCTGGCGACCGCGGCGGCTGCTTCCGCCCTGGCCGGACCATTGCACGGCGGCGCCAATGAAGCCGTGCTGCGCATGATCGAGAAGATCGGCACCAAAGACAAGGTCCCCGAATACATCAAGGGCGTGAAGGAAGGCAAATACAAGCTGATGGGATTTGGCCATCGCGTCTACAAGAATTACGACCCCCGCGCGCGTATCATCAAGAGGGTGGCGGAAGAGGTGTTCGAGGTCACGGGACGCAATCCCAAGATCGACATCGCGATGGAGTTGGAGCGGATTGCGCTCGAAGATGAATACTTCATTAAGCGCAAGCTGTATCCGAACGTGGATTTCTACTCCGGCATCATCTACGAGGCCATGGGGTTCGACTCGGAAATGTTCACCGTGCTATTCGCCATCCCGCGGACCGCGGGCTGGCTGGCGCAGTGGCAGGAGATGATTACCGACGATGAGCAGAAGATCGCTCGCCCGCGCCAGATCTTCACCGGTATCGAAAAGCGTACCCTGGTAAAGAAGAATACCGCCCACGCTGACTAGAGCGGTTTCGAAATTCGCGAGGCTGGTGGGGCGCGGCTCACTATTTGAGAGTAAACCGGGAATTAAATGAGAGTCCAGGCAATTAAATGAGAGTCGCCCCGGACACCAGCGGCCAGACACACAAATGCGGCTGCTGGAGCCCTGCCTGCCAGCATCCGCCTAGAACTTCAACAAATCTAGTTTGGCAACCGGAGTGCTAACCGGGACTCCAACCCGGAAGCACTCACGGTTGCCACCATCTCTTCAGTACCGCATCCGGCAGGTGCTCGCTGTCTTTGTCAAGCAGGGCGCCCGGAGGAATCAGTCTTATGCTGCGACCATGTACTGCGCAACCGCGTTGATCACGCTCACGCCCAAGGGCTGATTGCCGCCCTCGTAGAAGCAGCTCGTCTGATCGAGCTCGATCGACCAGATCACCATGTTGCCGTTGACCCCGAGCTTGGTGGCCTTCATGTGGGCGTGCGGAATGCTGATGGCCAACTGCGCCGCCGCGCCGCTGTTGATATTCCAAGCCAGGGCGCTCTCGGTATCGTTCTCCAACAGCGTGAGAATGTCGTCAGTCTCCTTCGCGGCGATGGTCGTTTGCACCGAGAAGGTCCACAGGCCGCGCCGCAGATATACGCCGTACAACGCGCCGCCGGGAGCAACGTGATTGACCACCCCGGTCCCGATCTTCAAGGTAGTCGAGAGATGCCGCCCGGTGATTGCCACGGGTGCGCCCGCGGGACCGATCGAGAAGGCGCAGTCAGAGCCGAGCAGATAGGCGGAAGCGGCGAGCGCCGGTAGTTCGGCCACCATTGCGCCGGGAGTCCAACGCCCGGTGCCGATGAAGGATGTTTCCAGCGAACAAGCGCCTCGTTCTGGAATGGTCAGCGCCAGATCGCTCACGGCCATGTCCGGAACCTTGTACTTCACCGCCGCGGTGTCCTCCAGGTAGAGCGTGGTGACTGGCGCCTGCGAGGTGGTATCGTCGAAGGCGAGTGCGTGGGTATAGGGCGAGGCATCGCCGGTGACAGTGTCGGCACCCATGCCGAAGACAAAGGCCCAGCCGGCGAGCCACGCATCGAGTTCAGCCTTGAAGCTGAACTTCGTATCCCAGCCGGTCTGCTGGCCATCCGTAGCAAATTGCGTGCCCTTGCCGGACATTTCTTTGTCACTGCGCCGCGTCGACAGCAACTCAAGGATGGCGCTGCCGTCGAAGCGCTGGCGGCGGCTGAGAACGGCATCGAGCAGCGCGGTGCCAATTGCAAGCTGCGAGTTGGGGCTCAGCACCAGGTTGCGCGCCGATTTTTTTTGTGACTCAAAAGCTGCCATCTTGGTCTCTCCCTCCAGTCATTGTCCCAGCTTCTACTGCGCCAGCTCCGGATGCTCCTGTCTTACCTCGTCGAGTGCATCACTGTACGAAATTCCTTTGTCTCTCTGGCGAGCCTTCGCGAGCTTATTTAACTCCGCTCCGGCCAAGTGGCTATGGATGATGCTTCGCCGTGTGTCGTCGATACCGTCCTCCGCAGCCGCGCCTACAAGGTCCGAATTTTCCTTGGAGACCTGGCCGAGCGCTTCGCCGTAGGATATGCGCTTTTTGATCGCGCGATCTTTGGCGAGCTCATGCAATTTGGCGGCGCGATCGTGCAGCACGGAGCCGCGTGATTGAGCCGGCTCGCTGAGCGATGTGAAGTACACATTGCCCGAAGCGTCGGAAAATTCCATCACGGTGACTGCTCCAGGTTGAGTCAGTTCGGGCCACTCGCCCGCTACTTGCTGAAGCGCCTCGCTAAATGTGATGTTCCGTTCTTTCTGGCGTCTCTTCGCCAGCTCCGATAGCTGCGCCGAGTTCTGATCTACCGGGATGCGCCGGAAGCTTTGTTGTCTCTCCATAAATTTTGCCTCGCCATCTGCAAACGGGCCGCCGAATTCAATCTCGATAGTCTTCTGGGCTGCCTCGCTGAAAGCGATGCCCGGCAGACCACTAATATAAGGAGGCTTCGCTCCGAGGAAGCCGACGTGCCGCAAAGAGGGACCGTTGGGAGTTCGGTAGAATGTGATCGAGCGTTTTGGAAATTGCTCGGCTGCGAGCATGCGATCGAAGGCCGGTTGGACTTGTCGTAGCTTGCCGAGTAATGTAGACCCTTCTCGCTTCAGTTCCGCAATCCAGGCCCATGCAGGTGAGGCATCCTTCGGCGTACCAATGACAACCGGCGCCTCGTGAAACGATGGATCGTAGTTGCTCACCATGCGGTCAAGATCGTGCTCGGTATAACTGCCCTGCTGGCCGTAATCCCCAGCGCGGAACAACTGAATCCATTGATCTGAAGAGTTAGCCATCAGCTAGCCCCGCATATATTCCCTGATACCTGTTCATGGTGGCGCCCAGGGCTAAGAAGGCTGTGCCCAAAGACTTAACCATGGTGATCACGCCGGGAAACTTCTCCATGATCTCGCCGGCGAAGTAGCGCGAGACGCCGATGCCCATTTCGCGCGACGCGCCAATCACCGTGCGCGAGGCCCCGCGGAAATCGTCGGCCATCTTGGTACCGGCCGCGCCCACCTGGTCGAAGCCGGAGGCCATGCCGCCCACCTGCGCGCTCGCCGCCGTGCCGGCCGCGCCGAGACCTTTGAGCTCCGACTCGACCTTGCCTAGCGTCGCAGCGGCGTTGTTATCGACTACATTGATCGAGATGGTGACCGGAGTTGTACTCATCGCTTAACTCAATTCATGGCCGGAATTGGCTACGCTTCCAGCTGATCGATCGCTTCGAGTATTAGTTTGAACGCCTGCGATGCGGCGCTTCCCAGATCTTCCCTTTGAAGAATATCCATCATCTGGGCGCTAAGATTTATCGGCAGCAGCGGCCCTATAGGAGATCGCCACAGCATGGTCGCAACCCGGTCGCCGCGTAGCTCTGAAAATTTGTAGACCTGGGCTGCTTCGCTCCGCAGTCGTTTCGGCTCGAACTTAAGAAGTTCCTCACGGATTTGCTGATCACCAGCGGCAAGTTCCTCGAACGCCTTCTTCAGCTGCTCGGTAAGTTCTGCAATATGGCGTTCCCCGGCGCCGCTCACCCGCGCAGCAACAAGGCTACGCACGCGGTCGCGCCTAACTTCCCATTCGGCTAGAACGAGGTCTGCCTTCCGCTGCTCGATCTCGCCCGAGATCTCGTGGATAGCTTCGCTGTAGGCGGAAAGATCGCGCTCTATGCTACCGATCTCTGAATCAGTCCGGGAACGGCTTTTTCGTGCCTCTGTATCATCCCCGATGCACGCTTGCAGCACGTATCCTTTACGCTTCCCTTGGAGATCGGCGAGCTGATCTTCAGCAGTTGTTTTGGACTGCCGCACCTTTTTAAGCTGGCTCTCCAGCTCTTCAATCTTCTTCTGCAGAATGTTTACCGTCGCGCTCATGGAACTCTCCTTCTAAAATTTCGCGTCTTCCTGGATCCATCGCCTCACTAGCAGCCGCTCATCTGCCTCTCAAATTCCCGCCCGGGCTCCAGCCTTTCAATCCGCTTTAAAATCTTTGCGTTCCCCTCTAACTGAGCTCTCCTGTCGGCTTCCATCTGCTTCGAGACACCCGCAACCGTCCGCTGCAAGCTCGCAACCTTCAGCTCCAGTTCCTCGACTCGCTTCTCCTGCTTGCTCACGTTCGTCGCCAAGAAATGCCTCCGATTAAAAATTCCGCGTTTGGGGGCTATAAGCCGTCCCAGCGATCCCCGTACTTCGCACAGAAAGTGCCCTGTGAAGCTTCACGCGGAAGGGGGGTGATGCTAGGACATCCCCTAATTCGTCCTTGGGCCTGTAAACGCGAAATCGGCCCGGTACCGCATTAGTCACTTGTCTGCCGCGCCTGTGAGTGCTAGGCGCTCAGCCTGACCTGAGAAAAAACGCACTCCGAAGTAAGTTGCCTTCGGAGTGCGGCTTGTCCCCGCCGAAAGAGGAAGGATTCACCGCGAGGACGGTTAAAGCGCGTTCCACCTACTTCTGCTCCCGGTCAGCAGATTTTGCTTCCTGGTCGCATGCCTCGGCGCTAATCCAGCAAACCATCTGACCAAGGATGCGGACGCCGGCCCCGAGCTGCATAGCTGATTTTGCCTGCTCGCGTCTTTGATTGCTGTAGCTGTCTCCACCGGTGTAACCCCAACTCGCGATTGGAGTCCCTGGATCAATGACCCCTGCCCTGCTCAACGTCTGGCGTAGCACCGCCGAATATCTGGCGCCCCCAGGCAGTGGAAAATGATCCAGGTTCAACCGCCCCATAAACAAACCGGCTGGACGGTCATGCCAGTAATCCTGCCCCGGAGACAATGGATCGAAGTTGGCGAGCACAACTTTTTCCCATAAGGATTGAAGCGCAGTCCGCGATACATCCACGACGGTTAGATCCCCCTTGTGAAAGGTCGAGTTCGCGGTACCGGCATCAACGGCAAAGGCCCTTAACTTGGCTGGTTCAGGCATATAGCGTGCCGGAAACGCCAAGTATTGGCTCACTTCTTGGGTAGACAACGATTGGCGATCAATGCTTTTCAGATCACGTAATAGCGGCACGCGGATGACTTCACCAGAAGTCTCGGTGACTGCGTTTGCCTGCTCCTTTTGGAATTCCTTCAGAGATTTCTTCAGTCCCGGCAGTAGATCCTGCAGCGTATCCAGATCGAGTCCTGCCTGCTCCCAAAACCAGAGCGCGTCCGCTGGCGATTCTTTCTCCGCGAGCTTTGCGAGCCGAATGTAGGTCTCGACCGATGGCTGCGAGTGACCACTCTCCCAGCGAAGCATCGCTAAGCGCGAAACGCCGAGACGCCCAGCTAATTGCTCCTGGGTAAGCTGAAGACCTTTTCTGAATTTGGCAATTGTCTGGGCAATTTCCTCGAGCCTTTTGTTTGTACTTGACATGTCCATAGGCTGCTCGTATAGTCACTGCACGAAACGCTAAGTAGCGTATTCGCAGTATACAAGAGAAGGAGTGGAGGGCAAATGCTAAATGCTCCAACGCCAGTACCAAGTTTTGGAACAAGGTTCCGGCCGCCTCTAGCTCCCGACGCGCTCGACAGCGACCTCGCTGTCAGGCGGCTGCTCGCTGAAGCGCTCCGTACCTGCACCAAAAGCCGGCAGCAGGTTGCCGATGAAATGAGCCGTCTTCTGGGCTGTGCCGTTACCTTATCAATGATCAACGACTTCACAGCTTCGAGCAGGAACCAAGAGAAGAGAAAATTCCCGGTGCGTTTTCCGGCCGCATGGGTGAAGGCTTTCTGTGCAGCAACGGGCGACGATCGGCTGCAGCGTTACTTGCTCGGCGATCATCTCGAGACGCTGCTTGATCTGGGGGAGCGCACGCTCGCTGCGATTGAGGGGAGGCCCCAGACGCGGGCTCTGTCTCGCCAGCAGCGAGCCAAAGAGAACTCCAGCGGGGAGATGATTGAGAGCTTGTTCGAAAGCCATGCGGTCATAGAAATCAGCACGCCGACAAATGATAAGGAGCCAGTCCGGTGAGTGACGATATGCAAGCAGAAACCTCACATCGGATGGCACGCACGACGCTGCTGGAGCGCTTAAAGGCGATCGAGCCGATGGTGGAATTCAGCCGGCGCACGGCTGCCAAGGGGCCGGGCCAGGTGATGCGCATGCCAGACGGCCGCACGGTTCACACACTCGACGAGTTGGCGAGGTACATCGCCGATCGGGATGGTCTCCATCCTTCAGCGGTCTGGAAGCGGTACTGCAAATATAAAGAGTACGGCTTTCTCGGAATGGCTCAAGTTCGAAGCGACTGCGGCCGATCCGCCTTCTTCACGAAACACCGCGCGATCGCGCGATACATCAAAGGAATGCAACTCTGGGGCAAGTCAGCGGTGGCAATCCATCGCATGCTCCAGTGCAAATTTCCCGGCAGCGCTTTTTCGATCAACACGCTTCGCTCCTATCTAAAGTCCCTTCACAGAGCTGCTCGCCGCCGTGACAGTCAGCGGAAGAAAGGAGCACGGCGGTGAAGGAACTGTGGATAGATCGCGAACGGCTTAAGGAGGCCAGCGGCTGGAGCGATCATTTCATCCGGGAAAGAGTAAGGGACGGCACGCTCGCCAAACGTTATAAGAAAGAACGCAGCCCCAACGGGCGCCAGCTCGTCGAGTACAACACTGCGGGCCTTCCCACCGGCGTGAAAATGAAGCTACATGAGTTGCAACGGCGCGACTCCACGACCCTCGCGCCGCCAGCCCAAAGCGATCTCCTCGATCTCCAGGTGTCGCTTCCGTTTGTTCCGAGCGGCGTTGATGGCGTCCCCGATGTCATCCCACCTGGAAAGGAGCCCGAAGCAGAGCGCCGCTATCGCCTCATAAAGCCGCTCCTCGAATGGAAGGACAAAAAGCCGCAATTTCTCGACGACGACGGGACGCCATTCCGATCAAAAGATCAATTGGCAGAGTGGATTGCGCGTCACAGCGATCCCACCCATAGGGCTTCGCGCGCCACCCTCTTGAGGCTCGTAAAACGGTGGGAGAAGGGACTTCCGGGGCTGGTGCGAAAGGGGCGCAGAGATAAAGGCCGGTCTCGCTACTTCGATCGGTTTCCGGAGGCGGCAGGCTTCGTGTTGTCAAAATATAAAGAAGGGAAGGGCGAATTTAGCGATGTACTGATCTGGGAGATCCTGGTCCGCGAATGGCCGACGCTGTACCCGAGCAAATTAAAACCTCCTTCGATCGACACGGTGCGGAATTTCCTGCAGAGAGTTGAACCCGCGCTCCGCGATGCGGTGCGCTTGCCGCGCCAGCAGCACGATCAGAAGCATGCTCCATATCTGCTCACCGATATAGAAGCCGTGCCCGCAAACGGGATTTGGGTTTCGGATCACCGCATCTATGACGTGCTCGTGTATAACGACTGCTTCGAGGGGGCCGAGCGGGGAGCCGCAATCCGATTGTGGGAAACCTGCATCATGGATATGCGTACGCGTGTGGTAGTGGGCTCTGTGTGGAACGTGAACCCCAGCTCTAGCACAATAGCAGACGCGCTGTTCCGGGCGATTAGTAAGTACGGGAAGCCTGAACTTTTCTACTGCGACAACGGGAAGGACTTCCGCAAAATCGGTGGTGGCCGGGCAAGGCCAGCCGAGGATCTCGACGAGAACGGCGCAGTTCGCATCGCCCCTGCAACAGAGGGCTTATTGAACCGTCTCGGGATTCAGGTGAAGTACTGCATTCCACGACACCCGCAGTCCAAACTGATCGAGTCCTATTTCTCGACAGTCAGCAGGCGCTTTGACGTTATGTTTGGTGATTCCTACACCGGCCGCGATCCAAAGCGGCGCCCCGACAGTTGCCGAGAAGCAGAGAAGCAGCACCGCCTTTGGCTGGAGGAGAAGTGCGATAGCTCGCCGTTCACGGCGGCCAGTTCTTTTGTGACGCTCCACCGGCAATGGACTGAAGAGTTCAACACCGCACACAAGCACAGCGGCCGGGGCATGGAAAAACGCTCTCCCTATGAAGTAATGAATGAGCTGATGCCCCCGGAAGAGCGGATCATCCCTGACATGGTGGAGCTGGCGCCCCTGTTCTGGGACGGCATTGATCGCGTAGTAGCAAACTGCAAAGTCGAGCGCGATGGAATCGAGTACGAAGCCAGCGATGAAGCCGGCGCGGCCGCGATGTATCTGGCAAACGGAACAAAAGTGAGTGTCGCTCGCAACCCTGAAGATGTGGGCCGCGCGCTCGCGATCAATCAAGAGGGCCAAGTCATCGCCTGTCTGCAGTCGAAAAAGTTGGCTGCGCGTGGGCCACAGTCAGAAGAAGCCATCAAGCACATGATGCGCCTTCGCGGCCGACTGTCGAAAGCAACGAAAGGATTTTGGAAAAAGTTCGCTGAGCTTGGTGTCCCCACGGAAGTGCAGCTACTCGCGAAGCGTGCGGGAGCCCTCCCCCCTGATATCGATTCTTCAAGGCCGGCCGCAAATCGCTTGGCGCTGGGAGCGGCAGTAGATGACCCTTCTTCGAGACCGCTCTACACCGAGGACGCGGTTGATCGTGCGCGGGCTGCGATGCGAGGTTCGGTCGGTGCCGCATCTTCCAGTCCGCGCTACATCGAGGACGTGGTTGATCGTGCGCGGGCTGCGATGCGGGCCAGCGAGTCTAACTCTTCTATCCATTGCGCCGAGGACACAGTTGAGGAACTTCTCAAGGAGGTAAAATAGTGGCGCTCTCGATCGAACATAAAAGCCAGCTTGCAGAGCTCGACCTCCCCTCCGATGCAGCCGTGCGCGCACAACTGGAGCGTTTCTTCGCTTATTCTGGGTACACAGTGCAGGATTTGGCGGACGCAATAGGATACTCGCGTGTCGCCATCATGCATTTCAGATCGGGCAAGTACTGCGAAAAACGGCAGGAGGAAAACTCGCTGGCCTTGCGCGCTGCGATCAGGAGCTACATCTACGGCTTCCAGCGCCCTGAACGTGAGCAATCACAGACGCAGCTCTACCGCACGGCCAACTTCGAGCGCATTCGCGATGCCTTCCACCGCGCGCTCGATAACGGCTGGGCTTACTGTATTGACGGCGCTCCAGGGACGCAGAAAACTTACGCGCTACGCCACCTGGTGAACGAACTAGCCAAGAGTGAGAAGCCACTCGACGGGCGCGGACGATGTGCCTTCTACATCTACTGTCGGCAGGGAATTCGCCCCCTCGATCTTCTTAAGCGCATTGCCGTGAGTGCTGGCATCCCCCATCGCGGTCTTATAGATCAGCTCATCGATAAAATTCACTTCCACTTTGGGGCGCGCCGCGCCCTGCTGGTGCTTGATGAGGCACAGCATCTCGATCTGACCTGTGTCGAAACCCTGCGCGAGCTACTGGATCAACCACCGCACTTTGGACTTCTCTTCTGTGGCTCTCATGAGCTGCAAAAAACCTTCAGTCACCTGGAGATGGAGCAGTGGCGATCGCGACTTAACAGAGTAGTTGTGCTGCCCGGAATCAGCCACGCTGAGGCTGAGAAGATCATCACCGCCGAGCTGGGCGAGATGACGGCCAGTAAGCTGGCAAAGTTAATCACTGCGGCCACCGTCCCTGACTACCGCAGCCGCGCGCGCCACGGACATGGACGCAACTGTATTTGTGGCGAGTGCTGCTACGTGTCTGCACGCGAACTGTTCAAGACTATCGACCTGCTGAAGCGAGAGATCGAGCGAAGGCCGGGAGCGAAGGGAGTGAGCGCCTAATGCCTGCCCTGCAAACAACAATTGCAATTACGCGTGCGCAGCTCTCTGCTCTGCAGACTCTATATTCGCAGTGGCAGGCGCGCACAGTAACCGGCAGCGATCCGCGCAATGTGCGCTTGGCGTGGGCTAGCGAGGCGCTCGGACGCAAGGTTTCATCTTTCAAGGAACTGACCAGCGTGGAGGCTTTTCGGCTTATTAACGTGCTGAGAGTTTCGCTCGGCCAGGCGATCAACGATCGGCCGCGCAGGAGCCGTATTCGCTCGCATGATGCAGCTCATGCAGCGGCAACTGCGGGGCGTCGTGGCGCGCAAACGTCCGTCGTCTACATGGTCAGTGCCGACGATCTGGCGCGGATCGAAAACGCGATCTCTCGTCTTGGTTGGACGCGCGATCGATTCGACGCCTGGCTGCGCAGCTCCAGTTCTCCGCTCGCGTCGAAGGCAGATCCACAGATCCGGACCCTGGCCGATGCGAACCGGGTTTGGTGGGGCCTGAAGTCTCTGTTGAAGAAAGCCGGCTGCTGGAGAACCGGCGATTCCGCGAAGTTCAAGGCATCCGAAACGAAGCGGCCCCGTGCAGAGGATGAAGCTCTGCCCGGAGCCTGAGCGGCTGCATGTGATGGCACGCAACACGCCTGCCGCAATTCTATAACCCGCGTGCCTCCATGCCGGGGAAAACCGGCGAGAAGGAGCTTAAGCCCGTGACACGCAAATCGACAACTAATATGTCCGTGGTTGCCATTCCGTTAATCAACAGTTTACGTGGTCTCGATGCTGTTTTCCCCCCAACTGCACAGCAGCTTCATCGCCGCAGAATAGGCATCGCTCATCACGAAGCTGCACACGTTTTTGCAGCTCATCATTTCGGGTTTTCGTTGAAGCAGAATGGAGCTGAAATCGCTGCGGATGGAACAGGCGGTCTCACTCACTTCCTCGGAGAGGATATCCGGTTTGATGGTTCCTCGCAGGCCCGCGCCCGAGCGGAGGAAGCGATCGTTCTGTTACTGGCAGGAGGAGCGGCGCACCGAAAGCTGTCGGGAGATACGGATGCCGGGGGCTACTTAATCGAAGGCGACGACAAATCGGCAAAAGACATCATCGAAGCCTTGACTCCTACGCTTCATGACAAGGATCTGCCCTGGTTTGAAAATCCTTACCCATGGGGGGCCATGGGCGGCGAAACTGAACGTACCGCTTATTTAAAGGTGCTGCGATACCGTGCGGATCGCTTGGTTTCAGAGAATTGGGCCATCATTCATCGCGTGGCTAAAACCTTGCTTGCATCGAAGTCCCTAACGGCAAAACAAATTCAGCGGATCATCACAAAAACAGCGGCATAGCTCCGCTCTTTTTCAGGCGCCGTCGACCAGACGGCGCCTTTACTGTCTCGGCACTGCGTTTTTTTTACTTTCCAAGTCGATCATTTTCAGAGTAGCTTCTGGTTGATGCCCCCAGCCATCGGAACCGCCCGCGCCATCGAAAAGCCGCACGCTGTTTCTGAGAAGGAATACATAGACATCAGCCGCGCCTGCCGCATCCTCGGGGTCAGCTGGCGCCCCTTGCGCGAGATGGCTGAGGCCGGCTGCATTAATTTGATGGAATATCGTCAGGGAATTCGGCTCAAGAAGGTGCGCTACCAGTCGGTGGTCGACTACTGCGATCGCCTGCGCGCCGAATTTCTCATCCCGGATCAGCGCCCCCCACTCTCCTCGACGCTCTTCCGCCATCGCGATGAAGATCTGCTCCCCTTCCGCCTGCGGGATACCATCAGCATGGAAGAGGCGCTCTCCGCGCTCGGCTACAACTCCGGCACCTCGGTGGGTAAGCTGATCGACCTCGGCTGCTTCTGGGCCTATAAACTGCGCGCCAGGGCGCCCTGGAGGATCTCCGCTCCATCGCTGAGCGAATATCTCGACCAGGTTTTGAAGGGCATCGCGCGCCCGAAAGTAGAACCGTCGTCGCGCTTCTGACCGGCGCCGAATTACAACATTACAGGGTAGTAGTCTGTGGAAAAAGGCTCAGCACCGAGGGGGGAACCGGAAAAATTTTGCGCCACTCTTCAGTAAACCTCGCTGGGAAATTCTCAGATCAGGCCGTCCATCGGCTTGGCGCTTGGATTCGAGCCCTTCCAGGGTGTGGCGCTTGGATTATTCCAATCTAATCAGCAACTTACCGCCGTTGCCGTCCAGTGTTTTCCCCGTGTCGCTTGGATTTCGGTTTTTCTTGGCTAAGTTACTGATTCCACGTAGTACGCTTGTCACTTTTTGCGCTCGACTCTCATTTAATTCCCGTTTTCGCGATCCACGCGCGCCGCGCGCAATATTGGCGGAAGTAGCTGCTTTCTCCGACACTTATCCCGCGACTTCCCCCCACTTCCCGCTCCATCCCGCGACTCTCATTTAATTCCCTGTTCCTCACTGATGGTCGCGTCGACTGGAGTGCTCTGGCTCCGGGATACATCGTCCCTGGTTTTGCTAGAGCCGCGCGGTTGCAGCCTGTCCTTTTTCCGGCAAGGGTTCCCTTTTTTCATCGCGTAGCAAGGGTCTTTCAAATCACAAGACACAGGAGGAAGTTTCCATGTCAAAACGGTGGTTGAAGTCTCTGCTTGTCGTGGTGCTGGCGCTGTGCGCGCAAGGCGCAATGGCGCAAATGCCTAATCCTTATGGCGCGAATGTTACGGTTGATAAAGCCAAGATAATGGCGGCGGCGGCGCTGGCCGAAGCGCGCAAGCATGACTGGAGGATGGCGGTTGCCATTGTCGACACCGGCGGCTACCTGGTCTATTACGAAAAAATGGAGAACACGCAGCTAGGCAGCGCCACCGTGGCCATTGAAAAAGCGCGCTCGGCCGTGTTGTTCAAGCGCCCAACCAAGGTCTTCCAAGATGGGTTGGCGGGCGGCGGTGCTGGTTTGCGGCTGCTGCGTCTGGAGGGTGCGGTGCCGATCGACGGCGGGTTGCCGCTGCTTGTGGATGGCAAGATCGTAGGCGCCATCGGTCTCTCCGGAGCCAACAGCGACGAGGACGCCCTGTGCGCGAAAGTGGGCGCGGATACTCTGAAATAGCGGTCAACCTTCTCCAGACACCGCTTGCGCATCGTTACTGAGCCTCGTGGCGGCGCGACGTGCGGTTGCTTCGCTCAACTGTGCATTCCGGGCGGCAAAGGTTGAAGTACGTCTTGCGGAAGTTGACTTGCACACTACACAGCCAATGGGAATCACGCTGCTGACCGGCTTGCGGACGGCAGCGCTCCCAGCGGTCTCAAGGCCGGCGGTAGTCTCCTTTCAGTTCAACACCTGACAGCGTTTTCTCTTAGAGGCGTTTATGCACAACGCGGCGAAATTTGATCGCGCTTTTCTGCTTGACTCCACATGCTCAGGTGGTTAGAATCGCCCGAAATTAACAGTGTAGCTGAATGGCCTCAAATTTTAGTATTTGACTTGAACCGTTGTCGAGGAGTAAGGATGCGACATTTTTTGAAGCCCACTTTCCGTTGGGCGGTTCTGATCGGCGTTCTCCTGTTAGCGGCAGCTACGATGATGGCTGCCAAGCGGGACTCAGACGCCAAGAAGGCCGGCCCCGCAGACCAGAAAACCGCTCAGGCCGATCCGTCGCAGTACGTCGGGTCGGACACCTGCAAAGGTTGTCATGACGAAGCAGGCAAGAGCATTGAAGCCGGCCCCCATTTCAGGATAGGTACATCCAAAAAGATTCGGGGCGAGGAAGTCCACGGCTGCGAGTCGTGCCATGGAGCAGGCGCTGCGCACGTTGAGGGAGGCGGCGACAAATCCAAGATATTCAACTTCAAAGGGGTAAAGCCGGAAGAAATCACGAAGCGCTGCATGACTTGCCACGAGTCGAGTCCTGAGCAGCGCGATTTCATGCGCTCAACGCACAACGAGAACGGCGTTACCTGCACCACCTGTCACTCCGTGCATCACTCAACTCGGGAGTATCAGCTTGTCAAGGCGCAGACGCCGTTGTGCTTCTCCTGCCACGCGGAACAGAAGGCCGACTTCCAGAAGCCGTTCAGGCACCGCGTGGATGAGGGGTTGATCCAGTGCGGCGATTGCCACAACGCTCACGGCACGACGGTCGGGCGCCAACTGCGGGCCACGGCCGACCAGAACTTTGTCTGCTTCAAGTGCCACACCGACAAGCGCGGACCGTTCTTTTACGAACATGAGCCGGTCAAGGTTGAAGGCTGCTCCTACTGTCACACTCCGCACGGCTCGACCAACCCGCGGCTGCTGAACGTCGCGCGCATCAACTCGCTGTGCCTGCAGTGCCACACCAACATGGGCGGGCGAAATGCCGCCGGGAGCACAAACCCGGGGACGGGGTCGATCCACCAGCAGAATAGGTACAACCAGAGTTGCATTATCTGCCACTCCAACATTCACGGCTCAAACACCAGCAGCTTGTTGTTTCAACCCTAAGGAAAGGAGAGGAAAAAGATGGCAAATACAAATCAAAATTCGCCGCGGCCTCTCCTCCCGGGAAGAGAGTCGCTGGATGGGAGTCGTCGTATGAACAGGAAAGCGCTCGTTTTTCTTGCTGTCCTTGCGCTCGTGCTTCCATCACTGGCGGCGGCGCAGGACGATGACACTGAAACCAAGGGGAGTGTGTGGGGCAGATACCAGGTGCGCCAGTCGATCGAATTCGGCGGCCGGATCACCGAAAGCAGTGGCAACCAGCAGATGTACGACACGCTGGTCAACCTGCAGAGCGGTCCCCGACTGCTCGGGCAGGAGCTGTCGATGCGGTCAATGGACCGCAGCGGCGGACTGTTCGACAATCTGTACCTAAGCAGCTTCGGGCTCGGTGGCGATCCCAACGACGTGGTCCGCCTGCGCATCGAGAAGAACAAGTTGTACAACTTCGTCGGCCTCTACCGGCGTGACCAGAACTTCTTCGACTACAACCTGTTTGCGAACCCGCTCAACTCGATTTACCCGGCTTCGCCTCTGACCGCGAATCCCGGTTACGTCAACAGCCCGCACATGCAAGAGACCACGCGCAACATGGGCGACTTCAACCTCACCCTGTTCCCTCAGTCCGCGATCCGGTTCCGGTTGGGCTATTCACGCAACGACGACCAGGGAAACCTCTTCTCCACCCTAGAGAGCCCCGCAGGCTTTGGGACAGTCAACGATTTCCGCATGCGCTCGGATCGCTACGCGTTCGGCGTGGACGTGCGGCCGTTCAAGCGGACCACCATCAGCTTCGACCAGTTCTTCACGCATAACAAGGTCGACAACAGCGACTCGCTCAGCGGGAACGCCTTCCCCGTTGCGGGAAATTCCGCGCTTGGTCTGGTCAACCTCGGGTATCCCTACGCTGCTGCCCCCTATAACTTGCCGGCTACCACTTGCTTCGTAACGAACGGCTTAATTGGAAGCACCTCCTGTACTGGCACCTACTCGTGGGGATTTTCCGACAACATTCGTACGGACATACCAACCTCGCAGTTGTCGCTGCAGTCGAACTACTTCCGCAAGCTCGACATCACGGCCAGCGGCAGTTACAGCGACGCCAACATGAGTGCGTCCAACATCAGCCTTCCGCAAAGGGGGGGTGCCGGCACCGCCAGTTGGCTTTCTGGCACTGCGAACGCCGAAAGGATAACGGGCAACGCCGATCTGGGGCTGACTTACCACATCAGCAAGGCTTGGAAGGTCTCCAACCAGTTCCGCTGGTTGAACTGGCATGACCCGGCCTCGCTGAGTACGACGACGGACAGCTGTCTCTCGACCGCCGCCAGCAGCAACTTAACGACCCCCTTCGCCCTTGGCAAAACCAACCAGGCCTGCCTGATTCCGTCGAGCATTTTGTCAACGCTCGCCGGCCCGGCAGGGACACTCGCCAACCCCGCCGCGGCCGGAACCATTCAGACCGGTGCCTCCTCGCTCACGTTCTTGGGCGAGCGCACCTACTCCAACACCACCAAGCTCGGCTGGGATCCGACTCGCAAGTTCAACGCCTATATCGGCTATCGCTATGAGCGTCTTGAGTTGGATAACAAGGGGACGCCGGACGTATCGGCACTTATTGGCAAGCCAGCCGTCACCCTTCCCAACGTTACAATCAACGCCACCGGCGTCGTCACCAACGGAACAACACAACAAGCTGCCGTTGCGATGAGTCCACTGGTCGCCAAGGTCAACGAGCATACCGCGTTAGGAGGGGTAGTTTTCCGTCCGATCAGCGCGTGGCGCATCAACGCCGACGTCGAGCTGCTGTCCGCGGACCTATGCACCGGATGTGGGCTCCCTCTTGGCAATTCGAGCTTCAACACTCTCGCTTTCACCAACATCAGCCCGCGCCATGAGCAGCGTTATCGCGCGGGAACCACTTACAAGTTCCCGAAGTGGGTCACGCTGAACGCCAGCGTGCACATCATTGAATCGCGCAACGACTACGGTGCCGCCAATACCGGCAATGCTACGACAGCTGCGTTCCAGAGCGGCGACACCACAGCCTACGGCAACCAGAGCCACCTCCGGACGTATACTGTCGGCTTCAGTCTTGACCCAAGCCGCCGGTTGGGCATGGATGTGGGATGGACGTATCAGGACCAGAAGATCCTAGCCAATACGTGTATGGTCCTTAATCCTCTCCTGGTGGCCACGCCCGTCATACCGGCAGTGTCGCTCAGCTGCTACCAGCAGTCTGGCGACCTGCCCGTCCTGCTGAACTACGCCGAGGATACCAACACCGCTTACATCAACTTGCGATTCAAGCCGGTCAAGCGGGTCACGCTCAACGCAGGCTATGAGCTGACCAGCAGCAGCGGATACAACAACTGGCAGCGCATGGATGCCGGGAACCAACTGTTCCAGGTCAGCACGTATACCACGGTTAATCCCGGCTCTGCCGTGTTTACCGGCACGGCGGGCTCCGGCACGGTTGGTGGTCTTGGGCTCGGCCCGAATCCTTTGGTTCCTGCCGGCTCGCTCGACACCAACTGGCACAAACTCTACGCCGGCCTAACCTATGATGTACGCAAGGGGCTGGCTCTGAAAGGCCTGTGGTCCTACTACGACTACAACGAGAAGGATGTGGAAAACGCTTTCTTCCTGCTGCCGCGTGATTTCCACACCAACACCGCCACGATCTCGTTGAAGTACTCGTTCTAGCAGGCAGTTAACACTTATGGGACGGGATGGCCTTCGGGTCATCCCGTTTTTTTTGCGCCGCACAACCGGCCTTGGCGTCCGAGATTCTCATGCGCTGTCATCCCAGCAAACGCTAAAGGCGGCGGTTTGCCGGAGAACTCCCACATCTGCTGACTGCGGCAGATGTGGGGCACCAGCTCAGGCATTTGCCGGGGAGTTCCCACATCTGCTAACTGCGGCAGATGCGGGGCACCGGCAACCGCTTTCGCGATTCCGGGCGGCATGGGATTGCGCGGATCGGCTTCAGGCTGTAAGATACGCGGCCAAACGCTGGTGCACACCAAATCTTGCCAGCGGGTGTTTGTGGGGGAACCAGATGCAATCGACCATGATGAGCTATCCGTTGACGCTGCCGCACCTGCTGGAGCGTGCGGGCCGGTACTTCGCCAATTCCGAGATTGTTTCGCGGCTGCCCGACCGCTCTCTGCACCGCACTTCGTACGGCGACTTCTACCGGCGGGCGCGGGCGCTGGCCATGGCCTTGACGCAGGCCGGGCTGAAGCGGGGCGACCGCGTGGCTACCCTGATGTGGAACCACTACGCGCACCTGGAAGCATACTTTGGAGTGCCGGTGGCGGGCGGAGTGGTGCACACCCTGAACCTGCGCCTGCATCCCGATGAAATCGCTTACATCGTCAATGACGCGCAGGACCGGTTTCTGATTGTCGATGACGTGCTGTTGCCGCTGTTCGAGCTGTTTAAGGATCGCGTGACTTTTCACCCCAACGCGCCAAATACGGGCGCGTCGGGGACCCCGCCCACCCTGGAGCGGATCTTCGTGGTGCCGCTTACCGGCAAGCCAATTCCTCCCGGCTATGAGAGTTATGAGGAGTTGCTCAAGAGCGCGGGAGCCCCGGCGAACGAAGCTCCCGGGGGTGATAAGACAAGCGCTGCGAAGGCAAGCGGCGCGGAGTTCTGTTACCCCGAACTGGATGAGAACGAGCCGGCGGCGATGTGCTACACCTCGGGAACAACCGGGCGTCCGCCGGGCGTGGTGTATTCGCATCGCTCCATCGTGCTGCACGCTTTCAGTATTCTGCTGCCCGACTCGATGGGGGCGTCGCAACGCGACACGGTGATGCCGGTGGTGCCGATGTTTCACGTGCTCTCGTGGGGGATTCCGCACGCGCTCGCCATGGTGGGCAGCAAGCTGGTGTTTCCCGGGCCACACCTGGACGCCGAGAGCCTGCTGGACCTGATCGAACGCGAGCAGGTGACCTTCGCGGCGGGCGTGCCCACCCTGTGGCTGGCCCTGCTGCAACTGCTGGAGCGCGATGGCGGCAAGCATAAATTCGCTCCCGGGCTGCAACTGCTGGTGGGCGGCTCGGCCGCGCCTGAGGCGATGATCCGTGGTTTTGACCGGCTGGGCATCGAGGTGGTTCACGCCTGGGGCATGACCGAGTTGTCGCCCGTGGGCACGATCTCGCGGCTGCGGGCTCACATGCGGGATCTGCCCGAAGACGAGCGCTACGCGGTGCGCTCCACGCAGGGAACCGCGCTGCCATTCGTCGATCTGCGCGTGGTGGGCGACGGCGCCAAAGAGGTGTGCTGCGATGGCAAAACCATGGGAGAACTACAGGCGCGCGGCCCCTTCGTAACCGGCCGTTATCACAACCGCGCGCACGATCCGGAAAAGTTCACCGCCGACGGCTGGCTGCGTACCGGCGACGTGGCCACCATCAACGCCGACGGCTACATCAAGATATGCGACCGCACCAAGGACCTGATCAAGTCCGGCGGCGAATGGATCAGCTCGGTGGATTTGGAAAACGCCATCATGGGTCACCCGGCGGTGGCCGAAGCAGCCGTGATCGCC
>Ga0181539_1001647_pt1 | contig 24166 bp, 22 predicted proteins | sample PEATcosm2014_Bin_46_FD_119767 | JGI IMG/M metagenome (GOLD analysis project Ga0181539, IMG submission 119767) | Peatland microbial communities from MTU Mesocosm Facility, Houghton, MI, USA - PEATcosm2014_Bin23_60_metaG | ecosystem: Environmental > Terrestrial > Soil > Wetlands > Peat | place... | reverse complement strand
TAGTCTTCGAGACGAAGCTCATGACCAAACCATAACCATGGGTGAACTGCAACTTCTGGTTAACCCAGGTTCGGGCTTCAGCGGGGAGTTCCGCGGAGAGCTCGCGGGCCGAAAGCATAACCTGATGATAACCATCCGGCAGGTGGTAGCGGTCCACATCAACCTGGTAAAATTGATAGTAGAGCCGTATCTCCTGGGCTTGTTGGTACATCTGAAGCAACGGACGCCAGTCCCAGAGACGGATATTCTGAATCGTGTCTTGATTTCTCGCAATCACCTCGGATGTCAGGTCCGACAGCGCCGGGTAAAATGTTTCCTGGATCGTGTCGAGGTTGTAGGCCTTTCGGGTGAATTCTATGTTGTTCTTGAGATACGGGGTTTCCAGGGCCAACTCGTTCGGCTGTACCGTGAACCTCTGAAAGAGAACCGGCACAAACAAAACCGCGATGAAGTACAAGGCCACGTAAATTCCGGATCCGATAACTATCGCTCTGAATCGCGGCCGGAAGAGATTGAGCACAAGCAGCGCGCATAGCGCCACCGAGGCGCCGGCCATGACCCAGTAGGCGATCCGGGTCACATGATCCGCCGTATAGCCGGCTCCGTAAACTACTCCCTGAGTCGAGTAAAGGAGTTCATAGTGAGCCAGGTAAAACCCCCATCCCCAACCGGCGACCAGTACGAAGAACAGGATGGACAGGTGTGGAACGGCCTTTGGGCCCTGCCCCTCCATCCGTCCGTTGCGGCCGAACTGCAGTAACCCGTACAGCGAGTAAAAGATCAGGACGGCCAGGAGCGTAATCAGCGCCAATGCGGTCAGGCTGCTCTGCAAAAGCTCATAGAACGGGAGACGGAACAAATAAAACCCGACATCGACTCCGAAGAGAGGATCGGACAACCCAAAGGATCCGCCATAACGAAAGCGGAGATACGTATCCCATTGTGAATAGAAGATGACCGCAAAGATTAGGGCGGCGACAGCGGCGAGCGCGCCCATGGCCAGTTTCAAATCCGCGGGAGAGATCTGGATGCCGATTTTCGCAGCAACGGCAGACTCGGTTGTCAAACTACCCGCGCGGAAAGTGGCGCCGTTTCTAGCCGCAAGGCGAAGATTGATCCAGAGGTACAGAAGCGCGACCACGAAAGCCGCGCAAAACAGCTCCCACCGCAGGGACAGGAGTGTCCAGAAGACGCTGGTGTAGCTCAGTTGCCGCATCCACAGCTCCTTCTGTATCAAGCCGGAGATGACCACCGGGAGAACGATGAGTACGACCGCTGCAACAATGATGAGTTTCAGCGGACGCCATCGCCGGAAGATGCGGTAATTTCCGGCAGCTCTATTCTTTTCGTCTGCAAGCAACCTTAGCCGTTCGCCATGTGTTGATTTCTCGATCATTGTTGATTCCCTCCAGTTAGCAGTCAATACCGGCCGATGTTTTTGACCCGGAAAAGTTCTCCCAACACACAGAAGGGTCAAAGGATCATTCGATATCCTAATCAAGCACTCGAGTGAAAAGTCGACCCTGAAATGCCCTGGAAAGGGGGTTCATCATTGGGCGATCAGGTCTTGCTGAAATGACGATATTTCCCCCTGAAGGCGCCAGATACGCAACTTCATGTCCTCGCGATGCCCCAGGAGGGCATCCATATCCGGATTTAGCCCGCGTAATTCCTCGGAGGTGATGGAGACCGGCTCGTGCCGGAGCTGCACCTGGGAGATGGGGATGCCGGGGAACTTATCGAGAAGCTTTGGAGACAAGACCAGCAAATCAACAGTAGTCGCTCCCTCGACTGTTTGGGTGATCTTCATGGGATAGTAGAGAAACTTCGTCTTGAACTGATATTCAACGGCCTCGCCGGTGCTAAGCACCTCGTCCAGGGAGATCACATCGAAGACAAACCAGGTGAACTTCCCTGCCAGGTATTCATCGATAATCTTTTTCGTGGCCAGCGGAATGGCGGGATTCTGCACCTGAAGAGACCCGAGATATTTCTCCACCCAGGCGATGAATCCATCTGTGCTCAGAACATGGGCGACGGAGATATCGTGCGCCCCGATTTTTTTATGGAAAGTCACTTCTCCCGCAGGACGGCCGGATGCCGGTGCGGCTTTCCCGCCCCTCCTCCCGGCCGTGGGTCTTCGAATTTTACGATTGATAAGGGCGGTAGCTCTTCGGAACGTCTCCACATCCCCTTTCTTCACCTTTGGCTCTGTGGGCAGGGGAACAACTTCAAGAACCTGGGTGGCTTCAGAAGCTCTCATGTCAGTGGAGAGCAGGAGAATCTCTTTCGAGCCGTTCCAGGCGATCATAGCCCGCTGATTGGGCTTGAACATCCGGACGCCTTGTTTTAAGGAAATAAGCCCCCCGTCGGCAAAAAGGTAAGGAGCACAAAGCAGAAGTAACGGGACCAGCAAAATACTGATCTTTTTCATACGGGCCTCCTCTTTGTGAACGTTTTGCTGTTGTCCCCGGCTGGTCTGTTTGCTTCTTTCCGTATGGTATAAGAACCAGGAGGTGATGAGAACCGGAACAATGAATCAAGTTGTGTGCTACGCATGCGAGCCGCATTTTGGAGTTGAATTCTGCCCGATACAACTTGCTGCACAACCCCAAAGCCAGAAAAAACCATACAATTTTGCAATCTAACATGCAAGCGATAGGTCAATGAGACCGGTTTTCACAACTTCAGACACACCCCTATCCCCGAAGTACCGAAAGGAATCTGAACCGCCCATCGTGAAGATTTACGGAAGCATCGCCGATTCTGTCTGCCAGATATTCATAGGCCGATTGGCAGTGGGATACCAGCTTATTTCTTCCCGAGCTTTTTCATAAACTCCTTGACCTCCAGCGCGCCCTTCTTGTAGAAGTTTTCCTCTTCGGGTTCGATCTCTTTCAGGAGTCCCAGGAATTCTCCGGCATGGACCAGCTCCTCCTCTGAAATATCCCGCAAGACCGCACTTGCCAGTTCATTGTCCGTAGATTCAGCGAGCTGCATGTACAGTTGGACCGCCTCGTACTCGGCGGCAATCATGAAGCGGATGGCCCGCACCAGTTCCGTATTGGTAAGTTTTCTGCCGCTTGCCATTCCTGAAAAGGCTGTTCCGAAATCCGGCATCTTTCCCCTCCTGTTAAGAAAATACTGCATTAAATCGCAAAAAAGACATAGAATGAAACAATGAATCTTGATGGGATTACCGGCATTCACAACACATAATCCTGAAATATGCGCCAAGTTAATCACCAACGCATGATGAAGCTGCATTTTGCACCAGATTTCCAATCGAAAAACCTCTGAACACCCGTAAGACCCATTCAATTATCCTATATCCCTATCAAACGCGCAAGTGATAGGCCAATGAGACAGGTTTTCACAACTTCAGGACACACCTCTATCCTCACAGCTGCTACCGCCTCTGCTCAATGCAGGCTCGAGTTGCGCGAGCCAATATTCGAGTTCTTCAACCAATGGGCATTAGAGTGAAAACGTGAATCGGGCAAGGGTTGCAAGCCAGGATGAAAGACTTTGAGCGGGATCTGCCGGCTACTTCCGACGCCTGTTCAATAAGATGCCCCACTGTCTCCATGCTTTGGTCACATACAGAATGAGCACCGTTTGAGAAGTTCCCATATAGCGCTAATGCTGGTCATTCCCTTTAAGATCATCAGGGCCAAACCCAGAAAACTTATCAGGCCGGCAATGTAGATGCAGATAATGCGACGGACACTTCGCTATTCCGTCTGCCAGTCCAGGCAAATGGAGCTTATGGCTTCAAGTTGGCCCTGATACATATTTCCGCGAAATAGAAAGGTCTTGACGCCCGCATTGTCCATATACAGCACGACGAGATAACGGCCCAAGCCGGAGAAGACATAGCGGATCAGGTACAGGCGATTATGGAGGAGTCCATGGAAGAGGCATTCGAGCGGATCGTCCCAGAGGTGCCGTTTGCGGCGGAGCTCGGGGTGGCCGATACGTGGAAAGGATGAGATCTGAAGTCTACTTCATTGCTCTTGAGAGAATCAGTTATACCATAGAAATCGACTTGACTCTCCGCTTCCAACACAACAGAGCCAATTCGGGTGTCTTGAACTCGGATGATGCATCGAATATGGACATAATGATAAAATCAGTGAACTCAGTTCCGGCCACAGGCGGTAAGACGGCAATAGAGCACCAGGGCCGGCCGGCCAGGCCGAAAAAGCTTGCCGCCCGCCGGCCTTGGCTACCCCTCTCAGGACAGTATGTCCTTTAAGACTTTAATCTGCTCCAAAGCCTTACCGGAACCAAGTACTACAGTAGACAGGGGGTCCTCAGTCAGCATCATAGGCAATCCCGTCTTAATTCGCAGTAAGTGATCGAGATTTTTGAGAAGCGCTCCTCCACCGGTCAGAATGATCCCGCGATCCACGATCTCGCCCGCCAATTCGGGAGGCGTCTGCTCGAGGGCAACCGTTATGGTTTCCAGGATGGCATCGATTTGTTCCTGGATCGCTTCCCGGATTTCATCCGAATTGACCTCAAGGGCTTTGGGCATCCCTGTTACAAGATCGCGGCCATTTATGATCATAGTTTCAGTTTCACCAAGAGGATAAGCATTTCCGATCGTGGTCTTTATAAGTTCCGCCGTTGTTTCGCCTATCAGCAGATTGTACTTGCGCTTAACGTACTGGAGAATGTCATGGTCCATTTTGTCGCCGCCAACGCGCACAGACCGGCTGTACGCAATCTCTGCAAGCGAGATGATAGCGACTTCGGTTGTTCCTCCGCCTATGTTCGCAACCATGTTGCAAACCGGCTCGGTTATGGGGAGTCCAGCCCCGATTGCGGCCGCCATAGGCTCCTCTATCAGGTATACCTCATGGCCGCCAGCGGACTTAGCGGACTCCCTGACGGCCCTTTTTTCAACCTGCGTCACGCCCGAGGGAATACAGATTATTACTCTTGGCCTGACAAAGGCGTGCCTGTTGTGCACTTTGCGTATGAAGTATCTCAGCATTGCCTCAGCTACTTCAAAATCCGCAATCACGCCATCTTTCATAGGCCTGATCGTAGTGATATAGTCGGGAGTCTTGCCGAGCATCATCTTTGCCTCTTTACCCACAGCCAGAACCCTGTTGGCACCGCGTTCATCCCTGCGAACCGCGACAACCGACGGCTCTGTCAGCACAATTCCCTTACCCCGCACGTAAACAAGCGTATTGGCGGTCCCAAGGTCTATTGCAAGATCGTTTGAAAAAAGCCCGAGTATACTGAACAACCTTTAAAATTTTCCTTTCGATCCGGTTTTAGGTAAAGTTTCATAGCATGTGAATTGCCTATGCACAATGCCTAAGAGAAAGGAATACTCAGCACGGGGATAATTTGCCCAAACCGGGAGCAAAAAGCTCAAACCGAATAATGCATCAACCTGACCACCACCTATTGCATTTCCGCTCACAACCAACGGATCTCGAAGGGCATTTTGGGTTAGTCCGCCCTTGTATCTTAAAAACGTCCCAAGACACCTTCAAGGCCACGGAACCTTTCCATATTCGAATCAAGAACGCAAGTGGTGTGTCAACGAGTCCGGTTTTAGCAGAACGGCACAGCTCGAGAAGTTCCCCATTCCGGCAACAGTAGTGAGTTCGGAGTTAATGTCATTATGGGGCCGGATTGCCGGAATGGTGACAAAAAAAAATGAAAAGGACCGGCCGCAAGTTCTTACCCGCGAGTAGTCCCTTCAGATCCTCTTATTGAATGAGAGGGGACGAAATCCTGCTATTTGACTTTTTCGCTGAGAGTCTTGCCTGCTTTGAACTTGACAACTTTTGACGCCGGAATCTTGATCTTTTCGCCGGTACTGGGATTACGGCCTTCACGTTGAGACCTTGTCCCGACGCTGAAAGTCCCGAAACCTACCAGCGTAATCTTGTCCCCGCCTGATAAAACACCGGAAACAGTGGAAACAAATCCGCCCAACGCTTTTTCAGCCTGTGATTTAGTAATTCCACCTTCACTTGCGATTTTTGCAACCAATTCAGCTTTCGTCATTTCCTTTCCTCCTCAAAGTTAGATAATGAAAACCGCCTCCTCAATTCCATGTTCCACCCCTAAGAGCATCTTGAAGATGGCCATAAGGGCCATTATTGCGGATATGACGGACTTTAGCAACAGAATGGACATCGGGATTCATCCACCGGAGATATCAACGTAAACAGTAACCTCCTCCAACTCTGATAGTCACTTTTGCTCAGTTTTTCATTCCACAAAATATCGATCAGGCTCTTTTATAGCGGGCGTATATATCGAAAAGATCATGAGAGGCTCTTTACCCGTATTCCTGGCCGAGTGGACCTTATTCACAGGGTTGAAGTGAAGCGTGCCCGGTTTCACATGAGCGCTTCAAACCAGCCTTGGAGGCTAGTTTTAGGAGACTTCAGCTTGACTATGCCGATCTATATCTCATCCGCACGCGTTTTGCGGCCATATTAAATTAATCACCGCTACCTCCGGCATGGGAGGATATCGAAGGGCAATCATCCACAAGGACGCGCCACCGCACATGTTCGATACCTCCGCATTAGGGCGGGTAACATGACGCCGGGTGTCAATACACCCATTCGTGAGCTCCTATTAGACGATCGGTATTAATCACATTGGGTGGGAAGGGACACCTTTTTCATCCCATCCGCGCGCCTGATAGTAATCCAGGAGCAATTGGAGCATCTGCTCTTCTGTAATGAGATTGCCGGTCTCAGGAAGAGCCTCCGTCAGAAAGCGTTTGGGAAGGTAGTCGTCCTCCCTCGTCAGCCCCTCGCGAATATTGAAACGGCGCGTAGCATCTATAACTGACGCAGCCATCTTTCGCATCCCCTCGACATCCAGGCTCAAACCGGTTGTACCGCGAATGATTTCGCCGAGTTTGTCCCACTGATAGAGGTCCCGGTAAAAACGGCACACAATGAGAGTGTCAAAAATTGCAAGTCGATCTTCCCATTCGGCAAACATTGCCGCCTTCCCGTCTATTCGATCGCGGGGGATCATGCCGGCAAGTTCGGGCTTATAGAAGGTGGCGCGAAGGTGACATGCGCCTCGAGCCGATGAGCCGTAAGCAAGCCCCATCCCTTTCAGGGTCCTTGGGTCATAACCCGCTGGCTCCAGGCCTTTTACATGGATCGCCTGATCCTCCATATCCCATTGCCGGGCCGCATGTTTGATGCCCTTAGCAAGTACGGCCCCATGACCGCGATTGTAGGCAATATCAGACAGAAGCTGGGCAATTGCGTCCACGTCACCATAGTCGAGCGCGGCATCGATCCGTCCCTGTCTGGCAGCTTCAATCGTAAAGGCGGCCAGATTGCCCGCCGAAATTGTGTCCATTCCGAGCCGGTCGCACAGATCGTTGAGATGCATGATTTCTTCAATACCGTTTACTTCGCATAATCCTCCGAACGCAAAAATGGTCTCATACTCCGGGCCTTCTATCTTCAGCCCTTTGTGACGGCCTTCCTTAACAGAGGACACTTTGCCGCAGGCCATATAGCACCTGGGGCAGGAGTGAGGCTTGACGTCTGCACGACTGAGAAGGGCTGAGGCATTGAAGCTTTCACGGCACTCACTCCTCCCCTTTGACCAGTATCGTGTGGGGAAGCCCCCAGCCTCGTTCATAATATCCACCAGCATGGGGGTCCCCATGGACTTATAGGCGAGCACGCCGGCGTTTGCCTTGCCGATTGCCGACATTTCCTTCACGAATCGGTTTATCAGCCCTGGGTCTGCCACCTCTTTGCAGCGATTCCCTCTAAAGGCAATGGCTTTTATCTTCTTCGATCCCATGACCGCGCCCGTACCGGTCCGCCCGGCGCTTCGCCAGTAATTGTTTTCAATTACAGCGAAGCTGACCAGGTTTTCTCCGGCCGGTCCTATTACCACCACTCCACTCTTCGGCTTGCCGGGGCGGTTCTTTCTTATCCACTCCCTGACCCTGTCTTCGGTTTCGTATGTCTCCATGCCCCAGAGGTCGGCGGCTGGATGAAAGAAAACCTCATCTTCAGTGATTTCAAGCCACACGGGCACATCGGAGCCCCCTTCGATCATGAAGGCGTCGAAGCCAGTCCCTGCCATGTCCTCAGCCACAGCCCCCCCGGAGTAGGACTCGGAATAGAAACCGGTTTGAGGAGACTTGGTGAAAACACCATATCGGGATGATCCCCATACCCCTGTCCCGGTAGCCGGGCCGATTGCGAAGATCAGCTTGTTGTCTTTGCTCAGCGGGTCGACCCCAACCGGGTTTTCGCGCAGCAGTATGTAAGTCGCAAGTCCTTTACCGCCCAGGAACTTTCCCATTACGTCATCGGGAAAAGTCTTGGTGTCGAAAGATCTTTGCGTCATGTTGACACTGAGGACCTTGTTGTAAAAGCCTCGCACCGCTCGTCTCCTTTGATTTAGGATAGCCCGGCGATAATGTTGCTTTAGTATCTATAAGAGGTTCTAACGCCAGCAAGATTGCTGAAAAGATAATAACCCTATCTCCGCCATTTCCTCCAGTTCTATTTTCCTGTATATGGATCGAGAGTTGAAAGAAATCTCAAACCTGAACTAACTAATTTTAAGTTGCGATTCTTGACTTTTGAGAGATTTGCCAGGGCATAGAGCCCGACCCACTGTACCGCGCCCGGTTCCCTGGAGAAAAGTTTAGTAGTCAAAAGGGGTTGGACCAAATTAATTATTTTGCATCACCCGGAAAGCTTTCGCAATGAATGTCTTTTTAACTTAAAAGGGCATTTTGTGGGTCCAAATTGGAAGATGCTGACGGGAAGGCCCTGCGCTTATCCATTTTCCTTGCAACTGTGCGAGAAACATGACTTAATTGGAGTCAACAAGGAAAGCCGCTTTGGGGCGAGAGTCGAACTGCCTGCTCGAGGACTGGGTGCCCATGGCCAGGGCGCAACGACATTTCCTGCCCGGATACGCCTGGCACATAACCCACAGGTGTCACAAAAAAGAATATCTGTTGAAGTTCGCCAAAGACCGGAGGCGATGGTTTTATTGGCTGTTTGAGACAAAGAAACGCTATGGCCTGCGCGTTCTGAATTACAAGGTCACCTCAAACCACTTTCCCCTGCTCGTCCTGGACAATAAGGAACAAATGGCGGCCTCCAAGTGTCCGCGTATCGTCGAAATCATCGATGAGATCCCAAAAACAGCCACGGGCAAGGTGCTACGTCGCAATCTGAGACAGACCTGATGGGTCGGATTGCCGGCCTGAACGAGGTATTGAAGGAAGTAGTACGGGGGCCGTTCCCATCCCCCTTAGAGAACCCAAGCATAGGGAAGGCAGAAAAATATCCTTTCAGTACACAGTCGGAGGGGATAGGTGCAATGTCAACCCTGAACAATTAGGAGAAGAGAGATGAGCAAGAAAGGCATCACACGCAGGGAACTGTTGAAAGGAACCGGTTATCTGACCGCAACGGCAACGGTGATCGGTCCGGGCGTTTTGAAACCTACCGGCCTGTGGGCTGCGATCCCCAAAGTTAAAGGTCCCATCAAAGTCGGTTACCAGACCATTCTCTCTGGCACTCTTGCCGGCTATGGGGAGTTCCACAAGATGGGAGCCGTTATGGCCATGGAGGAGATCAACGCTCAGGGAGGCATCGCCGGGAATAAGCTCGACATTGAATTTCGCGATTCCACTCTGGCTGCTCCGGAAGCCATCCAAAACGCTCATTACTTCGCTGACAGTTGGGGAGCCGACTTCCTGGCAGGGGTGGACTCCTCGGGGCAGGCATTGGCCCTGGCGCCTCTGATGGGCCAGTTGGACCGGATTCTTATGGTCACTCATGCCGCAACCGAGAAACTCACTGAAGACGAAGTCTACAAAAAGGGCATCAAACAGGTCTTCCGCATAGCCACTCCCACTTATCAGGACGCAAATGCAGCCGCATTTGTCGCCAAGGACCTGCCGGCAACAACCTGGGCGACCATCAATCCCAAGTATGAATATGGCTACACCACCTGGGACATGTTCAAGAATACCCTCAGCAAGCTGAAGCCTGGGGTGAAATTTATCGCCGACTCCTGGGCGCCATTCGGTACAACCGACTTTCGCTCCCACATCAACACCATCATGGACGCCAAACCTGAGGGGCTCTACTCGGCGGAGTGGGCCGGAGAGTTGATCACGATGATCAAACAGGCACGGCAGGCTGGGCTGTTCGATCAAATAAAGCACGTCATGCTGCCCCTAGGCGCAGCCATGGACGTGCTTGAAGGAACGGGCGGGGAGATGCCTGATAATATCTGGATCTCCGGCCGCTACTATTTCCTCTATCCGAACACTGCGGAAAACAACAACTGGGTCGCTCGCTTCAAAAAACGCTGGAACCATTATCCATCCTATGTTTCCGAGACTGCCTATTCGGCCATGTTTGCCTTCAAGAAAGCGGTGGAAACCGCCGGCTCCAAGGACACGGCCAAAGTCATCCAGACCCTGGAGGGCATGCAACTCGATTCTCCGGCAGGCCCTCGCGTATTTCGCAAAGAGGATCATCAGGCCATGTACGATGTGCCATGGGGACTGACCAAATCAGATAGCAAATATCCTTTCAAGACTATGGGCAAGATCGTGGTGATTCCAGCAAAGCAATGCTTCAATCGGCCGCCCTTTGACGGTGAAACGTGCAAGCCGCCCTTTACAGCCTGATGGAGCGGGAGCACGAAATTTTTATAACGTGACGATCCATCCCTCGTGAGAGAAGTTACGAGTGCGGCCTGAGGCCGAAGACCCCCGGCGAGTTCCTCCCGCCGGTGAAGAGTCTCCCAACCGGAGCAAAACAGGCCAACCATGCTTTTCGCACCGACCTGTCGGTGTGGGAACGATTATCGGGGAGCAATGAATTATGCTGCAATCCATAGTCCACGTGTGCCTGGCCGGATTATCGACCGGCATGTTCATCTGGCTTGTCGCAAGCGGTCTCACTCTCATCTTCGGCGTCCTTGGCGTGCTCAATTTCGCTCATGGCAGCTTCTACATGCTGGGGGCCTACTTTTGTTACACAGCTTTACACTTTCAGGGGAACAACTTCTGGCTCGGACTCATCTTCGGCCCTCTAGCGGTCTGTGTGATCGGTTTTGTCGTGGAGAGATTTTTCCTGCGCTACGTTTATCATCTTGCCTTACCTTACCAACTCCTGTTGACCTTTGCCTTCGTTCTCATTTTCGATAACCTGGTCAACATCATCTGGGGTGCCGGATCTATAGGCTCCCCCAGCGTGCCGGGCCTTTCCGGCTCAGTCCTGATCCTCGGTCGTGGCTTTCCCATCTACAATCTTTTCATCATTGCAATGGGGCCGTTGGTGGCGTTGGGACTATGGGCGTTTTTGGAGAAAACCTGGTGGGGCCGAATCATCCGGGCGGCCGCTTCGGACCGGGAGATGGCCGCAGCCATCGGAATCAAAGTCCCGTTGCTCTACACGGTGGTGTTCATCTTTGGCGCCTGGCTGGCGGCGGTCGGGGGGGCACTGGCGGTACCCTACGTGGGACTGCTCACCTCCGGGATGGGGCAGGCTATCATTATCGAAGCCTTTGTCGTGGCTGTCATCGGTGGGCTTGGAAGCCTCAAGGGAGCTTTCTTGGGCGCCCTCGTCATCGGCCTGCTTTCCTCCTTCGGCACCCGCTATATCCCCACGTTTGATATGTTTCTGACCTTCATTCTCATGGCTGTGGTGCTGCTCTGGCGGCCGCAGGGATTTTTTGGAGAGGGTGAGCAATGAACCGCCACTCGACAACCATCGCCACAGCGATTCTGCTGTGCGTGCTGATCGCCGTCGGCCTCTTTGCAGGACGCTTCATCATCTATCTCGCCATGCGCGTCATGATTCTCTGCATCTTTGCGCTGGGCTACAACATCCTGCTCGGCAGAACCGGCCTGCTCTCATTCGGCCACGCCGCTTTTTATGCCTGTGGGGCCTATGGGCTCGCCCTGACCTCCATTCATATCACTCCCAACCCCATGCTGGGGATACCGGCCGGAGTTTTGCTGGCCGCCGTCATGTCTCTTATTATCGGCTTTTTTTGCGTGCGCCATACGGAAATCTACTTCGCCATGCTCACCTTGGCCTTCGGCATGATGATTTACTCCCTCATCTGGAACCTGCGCAGCATCACCGGTGGAGACGACGGGTTGTACGGCATTATGCGAACCTCCTTTTCCCTGGGCATCGTGAACATCCCCATCATGAAGGAAAGCCAGTATTACTTCATGGTCCTTTTTTTCTTCATGGGGACACTGGTATCCATCCACCACATTCATCGGTCACCTTTCGGGCTGGTGCTCTCCGGAATTCGTGAAAACCACGTGCGCACAGAATTTGCCGGATTGCCTGTAAAACGATACAGGTTGGCCGCCTTCATCATTTCGGGATTCTATGCCGGGCTGGCCGGAACGCTTTCCACTCTGCTGGAAAGCGGTATCACTCCCCAGGCCGCCCATTGGAGCCATTCTGCAGAACCTGTGCTTGTGAGCCTCATTGGCGGGATGCAAACCTTTACCGGCCCGGTGGCAGGCAGTGTCGTCTACATCGTGTTGCGCGAAATCATCGAGCGCTTTACCCAGAACTGGATGCTTTGGTTTGGGGTAATTCTGCTCGTTATCATCATGGGTTTTCGAGGGGGCATAGTGGGTTCCACCGCACAATTGTTCAAAGAACGACGGGCTTTGGAACCCAGCAGGAGGGTATCCCATGAGTGAAGCCCTGCTGGAAGTCGTCAAATTGAACAAGGCCTTTGGCAGAGTAGTGGCGGCCAGGGACCTGAATCTGGTTTTGCAGCCCGGCGTGCTCACCTCGCTGATCGGTCCCAACGGCGCGGGCAAGTCCACCCTCATCAACCTGCTCACCGGATTCCTGACTCCCGACTCGGGATCTATCCTGTTCCAGGGCCGGGACATCACCCATCTACCTATTTACCGCCGAGTACGGCAAGGGCTTTGCCGCTCGTTCCAGGTTGCCAACATCTTTCCCAATTTGACCGTACTGCAGAATGTGACCATTCCGGCGCTGGCGGCCAGAAGGAGGGGCCACTGCCTGTTCGGTAGGGTTGAGCGTGAAACCGCACACAGCCATGATGCCAAACAGATGCTGGAGCGAATCGGCCTTGGCAGTGCCGCCCACAGTCCGGCGTGTGCCCTGTCCCATGGCGACCAGCGGCTGCTCGAGGTAGGAATCGCTATGGCGGCGCGGCCACAACTGCTTTTCCTCGACGAACCGACTGCCGGCATGAACCCGGTGGAAAGGACCAAGATCCTGGGCAATATCCGCCAACTGGCCGAAGATGGAGCGATCACTTTCGTCATTGTCGAACATGACATGGATGTTGTTTTTTCCCTGTCCGATCGTGTGGTGGCGCTAAATCACGGTGAAATTATCGGGGATGGCACCCCGGATGAGATCCAGAGCAATCCCAAGGTGCGCGAAGTCTACCTCGGAGAGTAGGTGGCCGTATGATTTTGCAGGTGAATGAGATCAACACTTACTACGGAATGTCCCATATTCTGCAGAACGTCTCCTTCGAGGTCGGGACTGGAGAAGTGGTGGCCCTGCTGGGGCGCAATGGGGTCGGAAAGACCACCGCCCTCCGGTCGGTCATGGGGATCAGCCCAGCCAGGAGCGGAGTCATCCGTTTCCAGGGGGAGAACGTTCGGGGGATCCCTCCCTATGCCTTGGCTCAACGGGGTGTGAGCTATGTTCCCGACGATATGCGAATCTTCCCGGATCTAACCTGTGAGGAGAATCTGGAGATCGTCCGGCGCGTTTGCCGCCGCAAGGGATACTGGAACCGGGAGCGAGTCGAGAAGCTATTCCCGGTGCTGAAGGACCGCAGACAGCAAAAGGGCTTTAGTCTTTCAGGAGGAGAGAGGAAAATGCTCAGCCTGGGACGGGCTCTCATGAGCAACCCGGTGCTGATTTTGCTTGATGAGCCGTCGGAAGGGCTTGCGCCCCTGGTTATGCGTACACTCGTGGCAACCATCCAGGAGATCCGCAGACATAATGTGGCCATCCTCCTGGCCGACCAAAATCTCAAATTCTGCCGCCAGCTATGTGACAGGGGCTACATCATAGAAAAGGGCAGAATCGTCCATCAGGGGGGTATGGAAGCGATCTGGACCGATGAAGCGGTCGTGAAACGATACCTGGCCATCTGATTTTGTTTCATTGGGATTTGGTTTTGGTTAATGGTTAATTAAGGAATTCTTGGAGCAAGACGGAACCGCTGTCGAGATACATCTTCTCATCCGGGGCATAAGTCCCGGTGAGGATCTTGTCGAGTTTGCCCGAGAGCATTCCGCCCTCCCGTGTTGAGTAACTCAGGCGAACTAGGATACGATAGTAGCTGGCAAGAGAAAAAGCCAACGCAACATTGAAATACCCCACGCTCCGCGAGGTATCGTAAACTGCCGTGGCTTCAACCTTTACAAGCCGCCTAATGATCGAGTCTATGAATAACAGTCTCGTCATGAGATGACCGCAAAATGCTTATGGAGTCTCGCTAGAAGAAAGAATGCAGCTCGCAGTTATTCCGTCGGCATCTTATCCGGAAAGCTCGGAATTTATGCTAAAGACTGACTCCTCGCGGTAGACACATTAGTACCAAACGGTTTTGTTGCTTCCTCACCCACCCGGTGGGATATAATTGATACTAACCCCGAGCTGCGGGTTCTCCGATCCGAAAGGGTAGATAATGGGTATCCCCGGGAATCTCCTGACTACTGCAATGGCAGTCATGCCTCACAGGGATGTAGACCGTGCCCTTCGTGCAGCGATGTCGCTGGATGTCCCTTTCTGGCCCCAGCTGCCTTTATTGAGCTATTATGAAGATATGTATGTCCAGGCATCGGAACACTTTCCCGGCATTCTGACAGACATGGAGAAACGTACCCTTCGTTTTTCCATAGAGAAGTTCATTATCGAACTGGAGGATACCCTGGCTCATTTTGAGGACCCACAGTACTTCGATATTAGTGACACCTATTCCGCTGTGTACCACCGGTTTTTGCAGATGGATCTATCTGATCGAGTTGCAATTCGCGGACAACTCGAAGGTCCGATCAGCTTCGGTTTAAACGTGCTTGACCAGGACAAGAGGCCCATCCTTTTCAACGATACGGTACGCTCCTTCATGCTCGATTTTATGGCAAAGCGTCTGAATGCTCAGTTAAACCGCCTTAAGGCATTGAACGCCAACGCATTTATGTTCGTGGACGAACCCGGGCTGCAGTATATATTCAGCGCCATGTCGGGGTACAACTCCATCACCGCCAGACAGGATATGGAGAGATTCTTTGCCGGGGTCGAGCGGCCACGGGGAGTGCACTTGTGCGGAAATCCGGATTGGGATTTCCTTCTGGGGCTGGATCTCGATGTGCTTTCCTTGGATGTCTACTCCAACGGGGAGATTTTTGTTTCCTACGCCAAACCAATCTTACGATTTCTGGAGAGGGGCGGCTGCATAATCTGGGGGATTGTTCCGACCAACTTCGAGCCGTTTGCAGAAGAAAATCTAAGGTCATTGCAAGAGCGTCTGCTGGTTTGTTGGCGGATACTGGAGCGTAACGGAATCGACCGCCATTTGCTTGTCTCTCAAAGTATGCTTTCCCCTGCGACCTGCTGCCTGGTGAACCCGGATGGCGTAAAGACTGTTGAAAAGGCCTTCGAGAGAACCAACGCACTTTCGGAGGTACTTCGGAGGCGCTTTGCAGTTTAAGCGGCGGGACCGACATCTCCGATGGCAAAAGAAAAGGTCATTCACGTGCAGCGCCACTGAAATTAGCAATGCTATCCATACCAAACATTTGTAAGGAGAGAGGCTCAGGCCGTGGCCGAACAGGATAGACTGAAAAATCGCCTCGTACCCCTGGATCTATACAAGCTCACCCGGCGAAATAATTGCGGAGAATGCGGCCAGCAAACATGTCTTGCTTTTGCGACACAGGTAATAGTGGGAAAGGAAGACATCGACGCTTGCCCATTTTTCGATAAACCGCAGATTAATGCACTGAGAGAAAGGTTGGACGAACAGATCCGCTCAGGCATCGGAGTGAGCCGCGAAAGTTTCGAAAAAACAATGGAATTTCTGCACGAGGAGATAAAGAAGTTGGATTTCCCGGTGATTGCAGAGAGCCTTGGCGCCCAGATCCGAGAATTGAGCAGGCAGCCCGCATTGATATTTCCATATTTTGGCGACTCTGTTCTGGTGACCAGCTCAGACATCAAACGGGAGAAGGGTGGCGAACTGAGCCCTTGGGAGAAAATTTTCATTTTCAATTATGTGCTCGGCGGAGCGGCTCAACCTTCGGGACTATGGATTGGCATGGAGAGCCTTCCCAACTCGGTGTCCAAGATCAAGAGCTTGCAGGCACACTGTGAATTGCCCCTGGCCCACTCCTTTAGCGGGAAAATGCCTCTGCTTTCACAGTTGGTCTCTCCGTTGGGGATCGAAGTATCGCTCAAAGATGAATCCGTGGATTTTGCAGCCGAATTCCACGTCTTTCCGAAGCTCACTATCCGAGTATTGTTTTGGGATGAGGCTGAAGGGTTTCCATGCCGGGCCAAATTCCTTTTTGACAGCCGGGTATTGCAGATTTTGGATCTTGAGTCATTGATTTTTGCGTGCGAACAAATTACCGATCGTCTCATCCAAGGCGGGATGGGTACGGACCCGGCTACATCAAAATAACGCATTACGCAGGCTTCGCGTGTTTTATTTTCCCGACTTTTTGATGTTCAAGGGCACCTGTTCCGCACGCGATGCCAAGACCCGGCCCCGGTTTTGCTCCTCGCATGGGAGAGGCTCCGCAGGTTTCATCGTTGACATGGAGCGGATTGCAAGCCGCTGATACAGCCTGGTGGACGTCGATTTCCACGCAATCTCCTCCTCGCTCAACGTCCGTATCACCTTGGCGGGAACACCCGCAACCAATGTGCGTGGAGGGACCTTCATGCCGGCCTTCACGAAAGAAGATGCGGCAACCAGGGAACTCTCGCCGATAACCGCGTCATCCATGATCACGGCGTTCATTCCAACCATGGCGTTTTTCCTGATTATGCATCCATGAATTACCGAACCGTGCCCTATATGGCCGTCCTCCTCGATCATGACATCGACCTCAGGAAATGAGTGAATCACGCATGTGTCCTGGACATTAACGCCCGCTCCAAGCCTGATTCGGCCAAAGTCGCCACGCAGACTGGCACAGGGACCAACGTAGCAGCCCGGTCCAACAATGACATCGCCAATCAGGACCGCTTCCGGGTGAACAAAAGCAGATGGGTCGATCACCGGCACAATGCCTTCCAGCGAATATACTTTTGCCATATTTTATTCCCCGAGTCTAATCCCAAACAAACCGTTCAATGAATATCCACATTTTACCACCCCAGACGTCTCCATCTTAGGTTCCAAGATCGTCGGCCGGATCGACCTCCAGCAGCTTCGGCTCCTTTTGAACCAGGAGTGACTTATAAGCAACCGTCCGCACCTGGTTTTCACCGGATCCGCTGCCGACGGACCCATAGTTGTGGCGTCCATGCAGACAATCATTTTGGCGCCGATATTGCGCGATGCCGAACCTGCTGTCGTGACGATGGTTGCAAGACAGACGGGGATTCGCTGATTTTGAAAAGCAGAAAGCACTTTCCGGGCCATCTTGGCCGTGGTCGGAACACATTACACCCCGGCGATTTCGATCACTGTATTGTAGGTGCGCCCGCTCCTCCAGTACACTTTATATCCCCCGATGATCCACCGATCCCGGACATCAGGAGGGCCGTGATGAAAGGACTATACGGCAGGCTGGCTTAAGTCCGGTCTGATCAACAATACCGGAATGTTAGTATCATTGTGGTCTTTGGGGGCTGTCCACTGCTCTAACCCGTTGCGCCCGCCATGATACACTTCTGCCCGGATCAGCCAAGGCGATATTCACACAGATCCTCGGCCACTATAAATTCAGCATCAGTGATGGCTCTAAGCTCTCCAACCGTGATACCGGGGGCGATTTCTTTCAGCACCAAAGCTTGAGGTGTCACATTAAATACCGCCTTTTCGGTTACGATGACATTAACCACTCCTTTACCGGTAAGCGGTAACGTGCATTCCTTCAAAATTTTTGACTCGCCGTTTTTGACATTATGCTGAGTAACTACCACTACTTTACGGGCTTTACTGACCAGTTCCATCGCCCCGCCCATACCAGGTCCATATTTGCCTGGGACAAGCTCTCGGGCCCAATTGGCCAAATTTCCCTTCTGGTCTACCTCCAAGGTCCCCAGAATAACCGTATCTACATGTCCACCTCGAATAATTCCAAAGGAGGTGGAAAGATCAAATATGGCAGCGCCGGGAAGCAGTGTTATGGGCTGTGCACCGGCATTGAACACATCGGGGTCCTGACGGCCCACCTCGGGTGTGGCGCCGTACGCCAAGACACCGTTTTCCGCATGCATTGTCACCTCAACACCCTCCGGGATATAGTTGGCCACCGCTGTTGGAATGCCGATACCCAGATTCACCACTGCGCCGTCCTCTAGCTCCAATGCAGCCCTGCGGGCTATCATTTCTCTCTCATTCATGATTTGCACCCTCCTTTCGTTTCAAGTTTCCCGAGCGTACCCAAAGATCTTCATAGATCTTATGATGATCTTCCATCGCGTTGCCCTGGACGACGGCCTTGATGAAAACGCCGGGAATGCCCACTCTGTCAGGCTCGATCTGTCCTACATCCACAATTTCATTAACCTCAACCACGGTATAATCGGCTGCGGAAGCCATGACGACGTTGGTGTTCGGTGAAACCATCCGGTGTTGGACATTGCCCATCCGGTCGGCGCGATACCCTTTAATGAAGCCGATATCCGCCCTGAGAGGCAGCTCGATCAGATATTCCTTTCCTTGAACGGTCACCTTTTGCTTGCCCGCTTCCAGCATGGTGCCAATGCCGATGGGGGATACTACGCCTCCCAGGCCGTAACCACCCGCGCGAATCTTCTCAATCCAGATTCCCATCGGAAAGTATTCCACTTCCATATCACCGCTTTTATACACCTTTACAGCCTCGGGACTGGTGCCGATATGGGAGGCTATGACCTTCTTTATCTGCTTGTTTACAAATAAAGGAGCAAGATCAAACCCTCCTCCAGGATAGCCGCATGTCACGGAAATCAGGGTTATATCCTTGACTCCGGATTTGGCTAACCGGTCGATGCACCTTATTGGCGCACAAATGCCGTTAAAACCGCCTATCATAATGGTCATGCCATCGTGGACTCTTTCCATTACCTGATCCAACGTTGTGACTTTATTCATTTTCTCTTCTCCTATGCATGCGAACTCCCCAAAATTCCGGTTTGAAAATGTTTCACTGCAAGGGTGTAGAGCCGGAATTCGAACTCTACCACCCACGTCTCCCGCGACATTTTCTTCGGTGACCGTACCGCAGCAGCCGAATTCGCTTCAATGGACATAGTTCTCCCTTTTTGTTAAAAAAAACACCGTACGGAACAAAGATTACTGTAATACGATTGTCATGCTTTTCCGGGACTCTCTTCCCCTGGTGAAAAACCAATCGCATTTGCAGTCAATTCATCAGGATATGAACTCCTTTTCCGCATATTCCATTGAATGCATGGGAATGATCAGGTCGGCCAGACCCTTAAGCTTCAGCATACTGTCGTATGCCTCAAGGCTGTTAACACTGACCCCGATGGGAATTACCGGCCAGGCCTTCCGTATTTTCTCAGGCGGTTCAAAGTTCTCAAGGACACAACAAAAACCAGTCAATGCCGCTTTTTTGTTTTCCAGGTCTACAAGAACAGCCTGTGATCCGGGAGTATGTCCTGGAACCGGAACGACGTTAATTCCCGGTACGATCTCTTTTTCACCTTCTATGACCTCAAAATCGGATGATTCGAAAAATGAAGGATTATAAGAGCCTCGGAATACAGGGTGGGGATTTCGCGCAAATGCCAGCTCCTTTTCCTGAATAATGACTTTTGCATTTGGAAATAGCCTGTTGTTGCCGCAGTGATCGAAGTGCAGGTGGGTTTGAATGATGATCTTTATCCGGCTCGGATTGGAACCTCTCTTTTCGAGAGCCTCCTCTATGGACTGATTGTCCTCATAGAGCTGTCCGAACAGGTAGCGCTTTATATCCTGGCCAGACATCCCGGTATCCACCAGTAGTTCCGTGTCTGCCGTCCTGATATACCAGGCCACGATCGGTACCCATATCTTCTGGTCATAATTCATGAAGTAGGTGAATTGACCCTTGCTGAAGGTTTGCTTACCCAGCAATAAAGGATAGATTACATTCGACATACAAATCCTTTCGAGCTGCCGTCACAGCGGAATATTTCCATGTTTTCTCCATACACGCGGCGCTTCCTCTTTATTCTCCAGCATAAGCAGCGCATTTGTTATGGCTGTTCGGGTATCTTCGGGTCTGATCACGGCGTCGACATACTGCTTCGATGCAGCGAAATACGGGGTCGAAAAAGTATCTTCATACTCCTGGATTTTCAACTGCCTGACAGCCTCGGGATCTTGCGCCCGCTCTATTTCCCTTCGATAAAGGATATTCACGGCAGGTTCGGACCCCATCATTGCGAACTCCGCCGTGGGCCACACAAAAAACTGGTCCGCCCCCGTCTCGTGACAATTCATCGCAGGGATCGCTCCCCCGTAAGATTTTCTCAGCACGACACTGACCATTGGGACACTTGCGTCTGAATAGGCGTAGAGCATTTTCGCCCCATGGCGGATAATTCCCCGATGCTCCTGCTCCGTGCCCGGCATGTACCCCGGGACGTCCACCAAAGTGACCAGGGGAATGTTGAAAGCGTCACAGAACCTGATGAACCTTGCCGCCTTGTCCGCAGCGTCAATGTCGATTACACCCGCCATGAACCGGGGTTGATTCGCCACAATCCCAACAGATCGCCCGGCGAACCGGGCAAAACAGATGATTATATTGCGGGCAAAGCCCGGTTGAACTTCCAGGTAATCTCCGTCATCGACAATTTCTCTGATGACCTCATGCATATCGTAGGATTTGTTTTTGGCCACAGGGACGACGTCCTGTAACCGTGGGACCTTCCGGTCGTATGGATCGCGCGCTTCCTTAAGTGGAGGCTTTTCCCTGTTATTGGAGGGGAGATAACCAAACAAACGCCTAATCGCCGGCGAAAGTTCACTTTCATTCGAAAGACAAAAATGAGCCACGCCTGACTTACTGGTATGAATTTTCGCTCCCCCCAGGTCCTCGAACGAAACCTGTTCACCCATAACGGACTTTATCACGGCGGGACCTGTAATAAACATCTGACTCGTCTTGTCTACCTGAAATATGAAGTCTGTCAGAGCCGGAGAATAAACGGCCCCGCCCGTGCATGCGCCGAGTATTGCCGAAATCTGCGGAATTATCCCGGAGCATTGAGTGTTTTCCCAGAACATCCGACCATATCCGGCTTCGTTTTCAATGCCGTCCTGGAGCCTCCCGCCTGCTGATTCATACAGTCCGATGACAGGCGCTTTCATCTTGCGAGCGAGGCGAAGTACGTAGTTGATCTGCTCGCCCTGCCCTTTCCCGGCCGATCCGCCAAAAACCGTTACGTCCTGGGAAAAGATAAAGACGCGCCTGCCCTCAATTCGCCCATAACCCGTTACGACACCGTCCCCTACAATCTTCTTCTTCTGCATTTCGAAGTCGAATGTCTGAGTTTCCGCAAGCATGTTGATCTCGACAAACGTCCCGGCATCCAGGACTGCCAAAACCCTTTCTCTTGCGGTCATTTTGCCTCTCTGACGCTCTTTCTCCTGCTTTTCCAGGCCGCCGCTGATACGCGCCTTTTCTTCCATTTCATCCAATTTACTTATCAGCGCTTCCCAGTTTGTCTCTCGCATGGAATGTCTCCAGAACGCGTCGGATACTTCCCAAGACTGACTTTTTGCCATGCCGCCCTCCTGTATGCTATTGCCACCCAAACAGAACGGAACACGGCAGAATAAGCAAAAGTGCAATCTATTCAGGTATAGGCCTCATAATTAGGCCTAGGGATGATTGCCATGAATAATCAAACCATTGAAAAGCCACCATTAACACTTACTATCTGCCCCGTAGTCCAAGCGGATCGATCGGAGCTCAAAAGCAAAACCATTGGGGCTATGTCTTCAGGTTTGCCCAGCCGACCCAGAGGGTACTGAGAAACAAGCTTTTCGTAATTCTTTGCGACAAAACCTGGCGGGTAATGGGATGTATCGACTACTCCCAGGGATACTCCGTTAAGCGTTATATTGTAACGTCCCACTTCCTTGGCGACTGATTTAATTAACCCGATCTGTCCGGCGCGCGCCGCAGCTACGATTGATATATTGCTTTCCCCGATTTTGCTCGAATCTCCCATTATGCTTACAATTTTGCCATACTTATTTTCAATCATCGCTGGAAGAACAGCGTGTGTCATGTTGAGGAACCCATATAAGCATACGTCAACCTGTTTTTTCCAGTTTTCCGGAACCGATGCCGCGAATTTCCCCGCTGTCGCGAATCCCGCCACATATACGAGAATATCCACTCTGCCGAAATAATCCTGAGCCTTTTTCACAGTAGCGGCAACTTCCTGATAGTCGCATACGTCCATTTTAGAAAACAATACTTTGCCGCCTTTTGATACCAAGTCGTCCGCCACCTGTTGACCTTTGTCGACCACGATATCGGTAATCGCAAGTTTTGCGCCTTCCTGGATAAAACGGGAGCATATCTCTTGCCCGGTTTCTGCCGTACAACCACAAACAAACGCCACTTTATCTTTCAGTCCCAAATCCATGATGTATATCTCCTTTTACTTGTTCAATGGTTATTTCTTAAACCTCTGCCACGTCCGGTAACGCAGCAGAACCCATGCAACAACTTGCAAACTGCGGTTGACTAGTTAGACCGTGCACTGGTTTCACTCTGTTTCTTCCTGATGGCGCGCAGGACCTTTTCCGGGGTGATCGGAAGATCATAAAACCTCTCACCGATTGCGTCTGCCACTGCATTGCCGAATGCATGCAACCAGCCTACGGAGGCCCCTTCGCCTGCCTCCTTCGCTCCGAACGGACCATTCGGATCAATGCTTTCCACCAGAATATGTTCGACCTTACGCGGAATATCCATAGAAGTCGGCAGCTTATACTCCATGAAGTTCGGATTGAGCACGTGACCATCGGCAGGGTCCCTCTTTAGATCCTCGAACATGGCCTGCCCCTGGCACATTATCCATGACCCGTTCACCTGACCTACACAATTAGTGAGGTTCAATACCCTGCCGACATCATGGGCCCCAACCATATTCACGATAGTGATCTTTCCCGTCTCGGGATCTACTTCCACTTCGACCACATCCACTCCAAAAGCATAAGCCGGGGAAACGTTGCCTCTCCCTGACTTGAAGTCCAGGTAAGGGAGATCGAAGTCATAGTTGGCCCGTCCCCATACGGTCTTATTCTTTGATGCCATCTTTTGTCCCAGGTGCCTGATAAGCGCGTCTATTTTCAATGCTTTTTCAGGATTGGCTGCGGGATATACTTTTCTGTCTTTGAAGATGAGCTCTTCCGGTTTCACTTCAAGCATTTTACCAGCCTGTTCCGCCAGTTGTCTCCTGGCGTCCTCGGCTGCCAGCTTCGCGGCATTTCCGGAGAAGAAGGTAACCCGGGATCCATAGGTACCAGGGTCGAGCGGTGTAAAATCTGTATCGACTCCGCAATTAATCGTAATATCCTGCATCCTCAAACCAAGAACCTCTGCAACAATCTGAGATATAACCGTACATGAGCCTTGACCGATATCCGTGGCGCCTGTTTGGACCGAAGCTGTTCCATCCTCGTTCATTCTTATGATACATGAGGCTGAGTTATGGCCGCTGATCTTCACCCCCGTATAGTACGAACCGGCTGACATACCGATGCCGCGATAAGGAGGCAGCTTACCTTTTTTCTCTTTCCATCCTGACGCCTCCACCGCCTTTTCGATGCACTCCGTCAAACCACAACTCTGAATTTTCAAGCCTCGGGGGGTTACATCGCCCGTATGGACAGCATTTTTGATGCTCACTTCGGTGATATCGAGTCCCAGATCATTGCACAT
>Ga0181539_1001643_pt1 | contig 24182 bp, 21 predicted proteins | sample PEATcosm2014_Bin_46_FD_119767 | JGI IMG/M metagenome (GOLD analysis project Ga0181539, IMG submission 119767) | Peatland microbial communities from MTU Mesocosm Facility, Houghton, MI, USA - PEATcosm2014_Bin23_60_metaG | ecosystem: Environmental > Terrestrial > Soil > Wetlands > Peat | place... | reverse complement strand
TCTCAGTCAAATCGCGAAGGATATCAAACTGCGCTTGATACAATAGCAAAGACATAATTGCACAGGGGATAGTTCGGGTTCGCTCCCGCGACGCTTAAGAAAGGAGTCGAATATATGTTCAGAAGGATTCGATAGCAGAAAGTGTGCAAGTTCCTTGCAGGCGATTTCTTCGTGAGCGTGGGGATTAATCTCTATTTCCCGCTACTGTCGATGAGAACAACCGTCCAGAAGAAAAATGCCGGATTAGCTGACAAATTCCGATATACCGAAAAGATGAAGGTACTAAAACATATATCATCCTTAATAATGTGTCAACTTGACTTCGTCAACGACACGGCTTGCCGGCTTATGGAAAAATTTGTGTATATATATACATGGTAGTCTTTCTTGGCTGGTTTCCGCCCGGAAGGGGTCCTTTCCCGTCCTGGCTGGGCAAGCCCTCGATTTCCTTGCCAGAACGAAAAATCCCTTTTCCCTGGGACAGCAAATCCGAACAGAAACCTCGCGGTGCGTCGAGTTCTCATTTTGTGTTTCCGGATAGACACTAGCATCCTGGGGGGGGAGGAGAAGAAGATGGACAGAAGGCAGGAGCGATTTGAGGCGAAAAGGAGGCTGTGCGTTTGATTTTCTACGAATAATGCGCCAAACATAGCAAGACTGACCGAAATTATCGACATCGGCATGGGTGGGTTGTCGATCAGGTACAGGTCCAGGAAAAATAATGCCGAGGGGCTGGCCGAGCTCACAATATTTACCGGCAATGGCCGAAGCGTAGCCGGGGTGACTCTTTCCTGCAAATGTGTCTTTGATTATCATTGTGAGCTGTTCTGGGAAGGATGTGATTATATGCCCCCGGTGAGGCGATGCGACGTGGAGTTGGAAAATCTCTGTATCCAGCCATGGTTCACCCCCTTTCAGCAACCGGTTAACAGCTTGAACCACTTTGCAGAATGAAAACGATCCTGCATGTCTCGGAAAACGAAACATGGGGCCGTTTGCTTTTCTGGTATTCGGCCCCATGTTCCTGAAGACAGGTAACAATAGTCGGAATGAAATCTAACTAATCGCCAAAGTCAATAATCATGTCGGCTTCGTTGCCGCAGACTTTGCATTTCCTGGTCTCTTTTTGTTTCTTTTGGGTTTCACCGGTTGGCGCCTTAACGTCGATCCATTGGCAGCTTATGGTCATCTCCGCTTCATTCCCGCATTTTTCGCACATACACACTTCGACTTTGTCAGCCATTGCAGTCTCCTTTCTTAATGTTGATGAGGAACCAAGTTTGTCAGTGGATGAATGGTAAAACGTCGAGCATAATCTCTGTGCTCACCTCCAATCGCATGGTCTAACGAGAATTACGTGTACTTCTCATGCTCGATAGGCATCTTGCAAAGCCTTGGCGTGCTGTGTTGCACTGAAAAACAGACGAGAATCGGGTTCATCGCGCAGTCGCGGCGGCCCGCTGCTCTGCGGATACTCCAGCCAGGTGCTTGACCTTCTCGATGTTCAGACCCAACCCCTCCGCTACGCGACGGCCATAATCGGGATCGGCTTTGAAAAACAGCGCGGTCTGCCGCACCTCTCTGGCCGGCTGTAAGACTGTTCAAATCATCGGCTACGGGAATTCCAAACGCGGTCGTCAGAGGTTTTTTGTCTCCATGGCATTCTCATTATCTTGCCCGTTAACGCCATATCGTGCATCGCACAAATGAAAGGAACCGAATAAGACGCTTGATAGGTTTGCCCATTTATAAAGAATCGCTCTCCACGATGGACGAAAAAGAGAGGCTAGCCTTTCTGCTGACACTCAGGGCAAATGCCGTAAAAGTCCAGCCGGTGACCGATGAGCTTATAACCGGTTTGCGAAGCGAGCTTTTCAGTCATTTCAGCCAGGCTCGTAAAATCGGGATCGACAATCCTCTTGCATTTGATACAGATCAAATGAGGATGGGGACCGGGCTTTTTCCCGTCATACCGGTTATAATCACCGCTAAACTCAAGTTCCAGTACCTCACCTGTTATCTTTAGAACAGCCAGCGTCTTGTACACGGTGGCGATGGTCGTGGTGGGGAAATCTGTTCTTACCAGGGAGTGAATATCCTCTGCGCCGGGATGCCCCTGGCTCTCAGCCAGAATCTTAAGTATCGCCAGTCGCTGTGGCGTAATGCGGTATCCCTTTTCACGGAGTTTGCTGAGCATACTGTCAAAACGGCTGGGGCTATCTTCCATTGGGACGTTCCGGATTAAAGATTATGGAGACTCAGTATCACAAGAAAATGATTATGTCAAGTCCAGCGCGATGCGTGGCTCCCAATTTTGCGATGCTAAAGAGAGAAGAATGATTTGTTCTGTGGGATGGGGCGGATAGTGTAAAGTCTTATAATCTACACGGGACCATTTCGGTTGGGGCGAATGCACGCAGATGAATGGAGCGAGGCGTACTGAGATAGCGTTATTTTCAATAAGTCTGTCTCAGTAGGGGGAGTTTCCCTGCAACGGGGATACTGGACTCAAGTTGGCAATGGACAGAGGGAGTATGCTGATATGGGAATTCTTGAGTTCTTCGATACTATGCGGCCAGCGGTTTGAGCCGACAGGATATCGTGACCGCCAATGCGTTCACAATCAACCCTTCCATGGCACAATCGCTGCTGCAATCCTACGATCCTGGATTAAGCGTTCCTCAGTTGGGATCTTTGGTTGATAAGACAGCCGAGACCCAACTGCCCTCAAAGCATCTCAAGCAGATCATCATCGCAGGACACCATTTCCCATGCCAGGGCCGTGATTTTTCCTATAATTGTTTCCGGGCTTTCCCTGAGGTTTCTCAGCCGCCGTAAACCAGCGTGACCAGCCGGACTTCGTCGCCGTCGTTGAGTTCAGCATCCAGTGGCCGGCTCGTCCCGTTAACCAGCGAAAGCATCTTGAGCTGGGACGGAATGCCGAGTTGTTCTATCAGGGCAGCGGACGTGAATCCGGCAGGCACGTCCATCTCCTGCTCTCGGACATACTTCCTGATTATGCCCGCAGGCTTCACGGTGATTCTCAGCGATGATTTTCTGGTGTCAGCGTTCACCTGGTAAACTTCAACCGGTTGGAGTCACGATGGGGGAGGTTTGGAGGGCGAGCTGGTCTTCCCCTCCATTCGCACCGAGCGAAGGGCCGCCTCAAGCCCGTTGAACAAAGCCCTCCTGCCAGACCTTCTGAGCTTCCTCTTCCATTCCGTATTCCCGGAGGGTGGCCTCGCGAGGTATTCCCTTCTCCGGGTCCATGTCCATGAGTTCGTAGAAGCGCTCCTTCATGCCGGAGAAATTTATCTCGATTCCCTTCGGCTCACCGTCTCGAGCGGGCTCGAGCATCCTGGGGGTCAACCTGTCGTCCTTGGCGGTGCGGCCGTACCGGTAGTTGATGAGTCTCTTGAGATAGAAGACCCTTCGGCCTGCTCTCATCATGTCTTCCACGTCCCAGCCGTATCCGGCTACGGTGTTGAAAAGCTCTACCCATTCGGGGATGGTGAGCTCCCTGTCGGCGAACTGACAAAAACAGGCGCTGTTCTCGATGCCACCAAGCTCGACGGATCTTACCGCAGCCTCCGGCTTGTGGGTGTCGGTCATAGGGTCAGGCTCGTATTCGACGCCGATTTCCGGGTAATAGCAGGCCCCCATTTCGATGTGGAGCATTGGATCAGCCACGTGGCAGGCTCCTCGCGGGCTGACCGCATAGGTGAGCGCCAGGCCGTGGCCTCCGCCTCTGGGGTCGTGCATGGGTGCTTCGAGGCCCTTGCTTTGGCATGTGTAATCTATGGAACCCTTTCCGGTTCTCTCTGCCGCGGCAACGCTCCCCAGGCTAAGCAGCTCCCCCAGCGCACCTTCCCGTCGAGCAATTGCCGGCAGGACCTTGTCAATAACCGTTTCCATGTCGCCCCAGCGAAGTTCGACACCGTCGGTATCCTTCAGGGTGAGATGACCTTTTTCGAACGCTTCCATAGCCCAGGCTATGGTTCCACCAGCCGAGATGGTGTCCAGGCCCAGGTCATTGCAGATCCTGCCGGCTTTGCATGCCGCCGCAAGATCCTTTGATCCCAGCAGTGCCCCTAAAGCCACTATGGTTTCGTATTCCGGACCAGGTCCTTCGGGAATGGCAAACGGTCCTTCCGGCACTTTGACGATTCGCTTGCACCTGACCGAGCAGAACTCGCAGGCCCACCTACGGGTGAGGAATTTCTCGGTCAGGGTAATTCCCGACAGGGCCTCGCCCATCTCTTCCGAGAAATTGGAGGTGAAGTTCCGTATGGGGACGTCGCCGGCAAACATGCCCCCTTCCAGGTTCGCAGCGGTCCCGCTTTCCCGCAGGACCGAGTTAGTCAGATTTTCCTTGATCCTGGTGTTAAGTTCTTTGCGCAGTTTCTCGTATCGCTTCGGATCGGCCACTTCCATGAGTTTCTTTGACGATTTCACGACGATGGCCTTGAGGTTCTTGGAACCCATGACGGCCCCGAATCCCGCCCGTCCAAACGCATGATGGCCTTCGCTCAAAATGAGGGCATACCTGGCCATGTTTTCGCCAGCCGGACCTATCACCAGGGTCCGGTGATTTTTCCCGAACCTTTCCTTCAGGTCGCTGTTTACCTGCTCGATGCCTTTGCCCCTATAGGAAGTCGCGTCCACGATCTCAATCCTGTCCTCCTCAATCAGGAGCAGCGAGGGAGCCGATGTTCTCCCTCGCAGGACGATCCCGTCGTATCCGGCGTACCTCAATTCAGGGCCAAAGTAGCCTCCGCAGGAGGAATCGCCCCAGTTGCCCGTCAAAGGAGAGCGGCCGCCTACGCTGGTCCTGCTTGCTCCGGAGAGCTTCAAGCCGGCAAAGGGTCCGTTCATGAAGATGAGCATAGCCTCGGGTGAGAGCGGATCTGCGTCGAAGTGGCCCATTTCCCAGAAAAGCCTGGCTGCCAGACCACTCCCCCCGATGTACTTGGGATACCAGTCGTCCGGGGGAGAGCCAACTTTGACAGAGCGTTCGGTAAGATCGACGTCGATGACGTTGCCGGTGTTGCCCTGCATTTTCCCGCGCCTCCGCGTTCGGTTACTTCAGGATCTTGTCTTCCCAGCCCAGTTCTTTGAGGACCCGCTCGTAATGCACCGCGACCTTTTTCAGTTTGGGGGCCAACCTAAGAAGACCGGTGGCTGATCCCTTCACCCTTATCTTCCTTCTCGTGATGGCCATCACGGGATTGAGCTTGTTGGACCACGACCTGTGGGCGTTGTCAGCGGACAGACTCATCACCAGATCCGGCTTCTCGGCCGGCTTGCCGGCGCCCGCCTCGAGCTTGCCGCCGCGGCAATCCCAGTAATAAGAGCAGTTGGGGCCGTCTTCGGTGTAGTCGAACCATATAAGCTGGTTGACCTTCTTCAATCCCTCTGACAATTCCTTATCGTCCTTGGTCGACTCAAAAAGCTTCAGAAAAGCCTTGATTGGTTCGCTCTCATCTTTCCAGTATTCCATTTCCTTCTCCCTTTCGCCTGACAGCGCCGCTTTTGTCCCATCTCACATTACGCTCCCCGGTGCACCTGAGCGCAACTCTGATTACAGGGCCTTGATGTACAGGTTGAGTATGTCTTCCTCTTCCAAATAACGGGGATTATAGCCTACTTGAGAATCACTTGCGGCCAGCTCGACGGTGGGCATTAACCGTTCCCTGTCATCGGTAAGGCCGAAGTCCTTCAGGGTTTGGGTCAGGCCGATCCGGGCCTTCAGGTCTTTGACTGCCTGCACGGCCAGCCGGGCTGCTCCGAGCGGGTCCTTCCCGCTCACGTCCATTCCCATGGCGTCTGCCAGCATCATGAAGCGTACGGGGCATTCCTCCACGTTGTGCTCCATGACTATGGGGAGCATGATGGCGTTGGCCAAACCGTGAGGGATTCCGTAATGGGCGCCCAGGGCATGCGCGGTTGCATGGGCCCCGCCCGTCATGGTGTTACTGAAACACATTCCGGCCAGGGTGCTGGCTATGAGCATATAGCCTCTTGCGGTAACGTTGTGGGGCTCTATCACCGCCTCCGGGAGGTACCGGAAGATAAGCCTGATTGCGTGAAGACCGAGCGCGTCGGCAATTGGTTCAGCGCCCGTAGAAGTCACCCCCTCCACAGCGTGGGTCAGCGCGTCCATCCCGGTGAACGCGGTCACCTTTGGGGGCAGGCTCACTGTCAGCTCCGGATCAAGCATGGCCACGTCCGCGTTGAAGGGGTGGGTTACCTGGAGCTTCGCCTTGGCTTCGACATCCAGTACGACTATCGCCGTGGTGACTTCGCTTCCTGTTCCGGCAGTGGTGGGGAACACGATGTGCGGCGGAAGCGGTTTGGCGCCTTCCCAAAGGCCCGCCTGCTCGGCAAGAGGCCTGAAGTCGTCTGCTCCTTCACCTATCATGATGTTTATGGACTTGGCCGTATCCATGACGCTCCCGCCACCGACCACGACCATGCAGTCCGCTCCACAAGACCTATAGAACGCAGCCCCCTCGTTGATGTTTTCAAGCCGGGCATCCTGAACAATGTTGTCGAAGATCCCCGCCAGTTTAAGGTCTGACTTGCGCACCTCTTCGGCCACCATCTCTGCCACGCCGGCCTGGACCAGCCCTTTGTCCGTGACTATCAGGACATTGCGCCCGCCAAGCTGTTCCATTTCGAAGGCCAGCTCTCTGCGTACTCCGGGCGAGTACATGATTCGCGGCCTGTTCATCCAGGTGAAAAAGGACTCAAACCCAACGTCCGGGTACTTCATCTCTACCTCCTGGTGAGTGACCATAACCGAAATATTCAGGACGCCATTCATTTTACTGGGTTAGTATATGAAAGCAATGTTTTTCGAATGCATGCGGCAGTTCGCGCCATTAACCGTGTTCATTCAGACATCAGTATTCCCGATACGAATTGCGTGTAACTTGCTCTATACCTTGAAACAGGCTAAGGTATCCTCCAGCCGATGAGGTGCAATTGTGAGGAACAGGCTTGGGAAAAGCTGTCCGGACATTGTCTGGCCTGCGGACTATTTTTGCTTACAACCGATTGCGGATTAGGTCCTTTTAAAGCGGCGGGGCCGCAGGAGGTCGCAAATGAGAGTCTTTCAAGTCGAAGATGCCTGGTCTATGGACAACCTGCGCATAGGCACACGGCCCGATCCACACCCCGGAGCGCGCCAGGTGCGGATCAGGATGAAAGCATCGGCCCTGAATTTCCGAGATCTTCTCGTGCCTGCCCGCGGCTACGGGTCGAGAATGAAACAGCTGCCGCTGATAATGCTCGGCGACGGCCTCGGTGTGGTTGACTCATTAGGAGAGGGCGTGACGCGCCTAAAGCCGGGAGACAGGGTATGCCCGCTTTTCTTTCAGAGTTGGGTGAGCGGAGCGCCGAATCAGCAGAGACTTTCACTGAGCCTGGGTTGCGAGCTTGATGGTACGATGACCGAGTTCATGGTGCTTCCCGAGGAAGGCGTTGCGCTTGCCCCCGCGCATCTCGAAGACGTTGAAGCAGCCTCGCTTCCCGCTGCCGCAGTGACCGCCTGGCGGGCATTGGTTACAGAAGGCCGATCCATGCCGGGGGACAAGGTATTGGTCCAGGGCACCGGTGGTGTTTCGCTCTTCGCGCTTCAGTTCGCAAAGATGCTGGGCGCACATGTGATCATCATCTCATCGAGCGATGAGAAGCTGGCGCGAGCGCGGGCGATGGGTGCTGACGAAACGATTAACTATAATACTGTCCCGGAATGGGGAAAATACGCACGTGAAATTGCGGGTGGAGAAGGTGTTGACCACGTGGTTGAAGTGGGCGGTCAGGGCACCATGGCACAATCGCTTCGCGCCGTTCGGCCGGGGGGGACAATAAGCGTGATAGGCGTGCTTTCGGGCGCAACTTTGAACGTGCCGCTGGGGCAGATCGTCACCCGGCACGTCCGGCTGCAGGGAATCACCGTCGGCAGCGGCGATGATTTTGCCCAAATGGCAGGGGCAATCGGCCGGCACAAGGTTCACCCGGCGATCAGCCGGGTGTTTGCTTTCGAGGAATTGCACCCTGCCCTCGACTTTTTGGCGAGTGGCAAGCATTTCGGTAAAATCTGCATCAAGCACTGATGAGGGCGGTGGGGCGGCAGACATCAATGCGCCTACCCACGGTGTTAGCAGACAAGAAATAACCCGGATTATGCGTGACTATGCGAAAAGATCATGCTGCATTCGCCTCAACTCTCTGATATTATACGCTAAAATAAATCAAAGTGAGGATGGGCAGCGTGGCAGGAGTTGGTGAAAGGAAAAATGGGCCATTCATCCCAACTTCGACAGGTCGATTTCCATCCACTTCAACAGCGCAAAAATCACCTCTGACACTGGCTTTCTCCTCGTATGATAGACTTATATAACCGCCCTCCCATAGCGACATGTGAGCGCGTAGCGCAGAGGCCGACCGCAAAATAGGTCTATCGCACGCTATGGGTAGGAGCGAGAGGCCTCGTATGATAGACTTATATAATACCCTGCTCGAAAAAAAATGCGCCTGACATGATAAGAGCGGCGACCGTGCGCGCAGCCATGCAGAGAAGCAGGACTGAGGACTGAATGATCCGGGCTAAAGGCGATATACCCGTCCAATGAGGACTTTCTGAATTCGACGGTCGCGTAGCGCGCCTAAACGGCTATCTTGCCGTAAAAGGCCCCTGCGCGCCCCTTCAGGCGGAGCTTGCAGATGCGCTGCCGCCCGAGGAAAGCAGAAAGCTGCTGGATATTGTCCGAGGCCCGGACCGTTGATCGGTTCGGTCCAGGAAAGCGGAGGCTGGAGGTTCAGGGTCTTTGTCAGAAACCGTTAATCCCTGCACCATCCCGGATTGACATTGGGGATTAGAGTGTTTAGGAATACAGCCTGAAACCATCATTATCATGTGGTTCGAAGTCCAAAGACTTCTTAATATCTGATACATTACGTCTTCCTGGGTGATTACAGGCCGCGCGCCTATCTGGAGAGGGGGTGATTACAGTTAATTACTGATTCATAGCGTGGTCCGATACTAAAAGTCGGAAGTCCATCCTAAAGTTTTTGTTTCCAATTAAGATGATAAAGGAGCTATTCAAATGAAAAGTCGCAGCAGGTTTTTGGCAATTTCTTTAATCGTTTTTCTGTCACTGGGTATTTTCGCCGTAGCTGGATATTTACAAGCTGCTGAAGGCCAGGGAATGGCAGCAGGCAACAAGGCGATGGTGGAAGGCGCACAGAAGATGATGGGTGGAAACAAAATGATAATGGATACAGCAGCCAAGAAAGGAAAGAAAAACGCAGATTTGGCGGCGGCCGAAAAGATGATGACGGACGGCTATAACATGGTAACCAAAGGCGAAAGTATGATGACCGGCAGCACAATGGCGGAGGGCAAGACAATGATGAAAAACGGCGCAAGAATGATGCTGGATGCACAGATTGCGACGGCCGACGCTATTGAGAAGATGGGACCGGAAATGGCCTCAGTATGTTCAATTGGTCTTGACACGTGCATGACTGCAGGAAAAGACATAAAACAAAATAGAGCATTTTGGGGAGATTGAGATTCTCGACAACCTAACCTGTATAGTCGGCAAGAATCAATCCGGCGCAAATCGTTTTAGCGACAAGGTGGCCGATATTTGTAAGGAAAACGTAGTGCTTCCCCGTCTCCGGGTCCCGGTAGCCGATTCTGCGTAGAGGAATGGGACACTCCTTGGCATTGGCGCCGGCAAGAAGGATTATCTGGTCGGATGTGAGCCCTTGGGAGCGGTCCGCTTCATGGCGCTCAACCACCTTGTAGCGGGTGCCCCGCTTCATGCGGGTGACAAAGAACTGGTCATTCTTATCCGGGGTTCCAGACCCGGTAAAATCAATGTAGGCCCTGTCCATGACGGTGATGGAACCGGATGGGAGTTTAAGGAGCCTCGCAACGATAAGATCCGGGGTTTTGGCGTCGGTTACCAGAACGAAAGCCGGCATGTGCCCATCGTGGTCCAAAAGGGTGTGGAGCTTGATACCTCCTTTGTTCTTGCGAAATCTTTTGCCCACGGGAAAAGGGACAAATACAGGTCCACAACCGTCGAATCAAAGGAGTACAGCCTGCATTTGAAGCGGAACCGCTTCTTGGCGGCAGCGGCTCTACATTTGGCGTACAAGTGATGAAACACGGACTCGAAGATCTCCGGCGGACGACCCTGATTGGCATCGGAAAGTGTGGAGCGTTTTACGGTTCTAACGCCCAGGTGGTAAAGCCTGCGGGTTTGTGCCTCAAGCTGTGAAGCAATCTCTCGCAAAGAGGTCCTTTCTGAAAGATGAGCAAATATCATTGCTACAAATTGGCCCCATCGAGTAAGAGAGCGAGGCTTGTGACCGAACTTGAATCCCTCTTTTTCAAGTCGGATGAAATCATGTCCGGAAACAAGTTGAAGCAACTGCGAAAAGATTGTGCAACTATGCGTCATGGCCTGATTCTCCTTTTGTTTTAGTGCGTTATTGGCAAATACACTATACCACAAAAGGCGGTATTCAGGCCTATTTCTTAATGTTTAACCGTACAGTAGTGGTTCGGCGATGGCCAAAATAAGCCGGAGTTTTTCAAAACGATGTAAACATGACAAGGGATTAACGAAAAGAGTAGATAGTATCCAGGCAGAATATTTAGGGTTTGCACGTATTTCATGCTAATTTCATTGCCAATTTCCATTTTCAAGGGTGACCCCTTTAATTTTAATTTTTACGTTTTAGACTAAATTTATCGGCTGTACTCATCATATAGAGCTTTGCCCCCTAACTTGTTCGACTTGATGTCTGTGCAGAGAATATCCATTAATGACCGGCAAGCAAGCCGAAAATTACTTAATTCAAAAACTCCCGCTTTTTCAATTGAAGTCCGATCAAACGCAAATGGGAATAAGCTCTGTTTCGGGTTCATGTGTCGGGCTGATAAGGTCTGCATTCTTGACAACTCGATCTGAATGGGTAATTTTTGCTCGCAAATCTCGGCATATTTAGGAGGATTAAGGGCAAAGAAATGAAGCGGAATTGGTCTCCGGTTTTGAATGAGATTACACCCTTGCTCATTCAAACTATCCTGAATGAGTACCACCTATCCTGGAGGGGTGTCCACGGCATCACCCATTGGGCTCGTGTCCTTGAGAATGGTTTGCGCCTGGCTTCACACACCGGTGCTCAAACTCTGGTGGTGGCGCTCTTCGCCGTTTTTCACGATTCGCGGCGCACTAATGAAAGCCGCGATCCCGGTCACGGCCGGCGTGGAGCAGAGTTTGGTAAAATATTGAACGGCAGAGTATTCCATCTCTCTGACGATGATTTCACCTTGTTCGAAACCGCCTGCGCCTACCACACGGACAGCCTGACCACCGGCGATGTCACCGTTCAAACTTGTTGGGATTCCGACCGGCTCGATTTAGGGCGTGTCGGCATCATACCTGACCCGAAGTATCTTTGCACTACTGCGGCCAAACAACCGGAGTTTCTGAGTTGGGCCTATGAGCGCAGTTGCCTTCAATATGAGCCCGAAATATGTACATACTGGGGTATCGCCGACAAATCTTGAATACGTGACATTCTTGTCTCGCCACCGTTGGGTGGACCATTCCCATCCCTCCAGCTCATTTTCGAGTCTCCCAGGGAGACTTGCAGGGAGGCATTCACTCCATCCCTGACTGCTCTGTAGGTGTCTCCGGAGATCCAGCGCGGTATATCTCCCCTTAGCCGCAACTCCCAAGGAATACAGAAGTTCGAACTAAACCGGCCCGGTTCCGGCCCCATTGGTGTGCCACTTGTGTGTTTGATAGGCATATAGGATAATTGAATGGGTTTTCAATTGTTCCAAAATGTTTTCGGGTACAATTCGACCCCAAAATCCAACTCGGCTTCCGTTGGGACTGAAGTTGGCGCATTATCCGGGCTTCAAATTAACTGAAAGGGGTTCGTGATGAAAGGGAAACGTGATCAGGTCCTCAGTTTTTTGCTCATTACGGCCGTATTGCCGGTCTTTTGCATCCCTGCCTTATCCTTTGCTGATAAGGTAAAGTTTAAGGATGAATATAAGCTGACTCTCAACGTGGCCCAATCATTCTACTGGGGAATGGGGGCGGCAAAATTTGCCGATCTGGTCAAGGAGAAAACCAACGGCGCGATCAATCTGAAGCCTTTCTACAGCAGTACACTGCTCAAGGGTGCTCAGCTTCAGACGCCCCAGATGGTTTCACGCGGGATTATCGACTGCGCCTTCGAGTCCACCATCAACTCATCGACTGTCATTCCCGCAATGAACATTTTCTCATTCCCTTTCTTCATCAATAATTTCGAAAATCTGGACAAAATAGAAAACGGTGAGACCGGGAAGGCAATCTTCGCCAAGATGGAAAAAATCGGTCTAAAACCACTGGCTTGGGCGGAAAACGGGTTCAGACAAATCACAAACGGCAAAAAGGCCATAGAAAAACCCGACGATTTGAAAGGCTTGCGGGTCAGAGTGGTCGGGAGCCTGATCTTTATCGACACTTTCAGGCAGCTTGGAGCTGATCCGGTCAACATGAACTGGGGGGATGCGATAACCTCATTCCAGGAGGGAGTTGTCGATGCCCAGGAAAACCCCGTCGGCGTGCTGATTCCCGTTCAGATTTACCAGTATCACAAATATGTCACTCTCTGGAATTATCTGGCCGATCCCCTGATCATCTACTGGAACAAAGAGCAGTGGGAGGCCTTCCCCGCCGGCATTAAGGAAGCCATCCAGAATGCCGCCAATGAAGCGGCAAGATTCGAGAAAGCTATAGCCCGGGCTGGCCTTGATGGAGAAAAATCACTCAAAATCTTAAAGGATGAGTTCAATTATACAATGGAGGTTCCCGATCCGGTCAAATTCTTCCAGGAAAAAGGAATGACAGTGTCAAGCCTGTCGGAGGCCCAAATGAAGGCCTTTGAAGAAGCTGAAAAACCCGTCCGCGAGAAATGGACCTCACAGGTTGGTAAAGATATCTACGATACAGCCGTTGCCGACATGGCCAGGTGAGCTTCAACCCGGAAGGCCCCTTGTGAATTGAGATTTATTACAAGGGTCCATTTTTCTCAGGGAGATCGAAAACTGTGAGTGAATCAAAAAGTACATTAAGATCTTTTAAAATAGAGCACTGGATCGTAGCCGTCCTGCTCTTTGTCATGTCCTGTATAACATTCATCAATATATTGAGCCGCTTTCTTTTCCATTTTTCATTCGCTGCTACAGAAGAGATAACTATCAATTTCTTCGTGTGGATGACCGTCGTGGGTATAGGCATAGCTTTCACCCGCGGTGCACAATTGGGCATGGTCACCCTGTTTGACCTCTTCCCGCCAGGTATGAAAAAATTCGTGATTCTTGCCTCTGCGGCACTCAACACTCTTCTCTTTGTTTTCGTGAATATTTTTCTGATTCGAAACATATACGACGAACTTGTCCTGTTTCACGCAACCTCGGGCGCTCTGAATATTCCTATCTGGATCTACTACGGCGGCGTTCCCGTTCTGTCGGTTTTTGTTTTCAAAGGCATCCATCAGGAGGCATCAGCAAAGCTCAAGGCCGTCGAAGGGAAGGCAGGCGAATAATGGCAACCTTGATCATCGGTTTGGTCTTTCTGGTTATGGTGGCGGTTGGTATGCCTATCGGCACTTGTCTCGGCATTGCCGCAGTGGTCGGCCTTTTTCAGTTCGACCTCGGCATTGCGATGCTGGGGATGAATTTTTGCGCCGGTATTGCCTCTTTCCCTCTCCTTGCCATTCCTTTCTTTGTCCTGGCTGGAGTTATTCTCGAAAAGGCGGGGCTGGCTGCAACCATCGCGCACCTCTTTGAGCTGCTGGTCGGAAGGATGGTCGGCGGGCTGGCCATGGTGGCAGTGCTCACGTGCATGTTCTGGGGCTCCATATCCGGCTCCGGCCCGGCAACCACTGCGGCGGTGGGACTGATCCTGCTGACCCCAATGATCCGGCACGGCTATGACAAGCACTTCGCCGGGGCCACCATTGCGGCGGCATCAGACTTATCCATCGTCATTCCGCCAAGCATCGCCTTCATAATCTACGGGAACATCACGAGCGTTTCGGTAAGCGCGCTGTTCGTGGCCGGGATCATCCCGGGGATCTTAACAGGCCTGGGTATGGTCCTGGCAGCTTACCTGATGTCCAGGAAAAGAGGCTACCGGGGTCTGGAGGAAAGAGGCAGCTTGAAGGAAATACTGTCGGCCCTGCGCAAGGCGGTATGGGCACTTATGGCCCCGGTTGTGATCCTGGGAGGCATTTACAGCGGAATCTTCACGCCTACTGAGGCGGCAGTGGTCGCCGTTTTCTACAGCTTGTTCATCGCCGTATTCGTATACCGCTCCATTACGTTGAGCAATTTTGTCGAAATCCTGGTAAACGCAGCCGTAACCACATCGGTGATCATGTTCATAGTGGCTTTTGCGGGAATATTTACCTGGGTGGCTTCGGTAATAGGCACAATCGATCTCGCGGCTAAATTCATCGTTAAAATTTCTCCAAACGCAGTGGCGATGATCATGCTGGTGAACCTTCTCCACCTGCTTCTTGGGATGGTCCTGGACGCAATTTCGGTTTCCTACATTCTCATGCCTATTCTCGTGCCGGTGCTTGTGGCCTTCAATATCGATCCCCTGTGGTACGGGGTGATCTTTGTATGTGCACTGGCCATCGGTCAGGCTACGCCTCCTATTGGGGTAAACCTGTTTATCGCCGCCAACCTGATCCAGGGGAAACTCGATTCCATTGCCAGGGAGTGTATACCCTACGTAATCATATCGACCATAATGCTGATCATTATTTCGCTGATTCCCGCACTTTCGACCTATCTGCCGATCAGAGCGGGGCTGTACTCACCTTAAGCGCATGGTCCTGATCTTATTTCATGCGCTGTTTTGCCTGATAAAGTTCCTCTGATGAAGGCGATTCCAGCCAGGGTGAGTGGCATTCTCCATTCGCGTTGGCAGACTCCGGATAAATCAAATACACACTCCATATTAATTGAGCAAGACGCCCGCAAGCCTACTTTTGCGTAAGTCTTGCCAGCCCTTTGTTGACCGACCATTCGACGCATGCGGCTCCGGCAACGACTGCCACAACGATTGCGGAACCCAAGGTCAAATAGACCCATATACCGGACCCGTTCAATTTATTCCCGAAGTACATGACGTAAGGCTGGTGGAAGAGATAAACGGTGTATGAATAGACTCCGACAAATGAAAAAATCTTGGCGGTAACCGGAATCCTCTCTAACTGGTTAGCGAGGTGTGCGAGGATGATGGAGAGGCCCATTCCCACCAGGCCGTCTGTAAAACTGAAAGTAAAGATGGGCTGATAAGACCAAACCCCCAAAGCAAACAGGCCTACTCCCGCAAAAAAGCCCCAAGCCGAGAAAAACCACTTCAAAGTCCTTTGCGGTTGCTTGGCCATAAGGCTTCCCAGTAACATTCCCGCTGCGAATTCCCAAACCCTGCCGCCAAAAAAAGCACCCATCGCCCAGTTGCCGTCAGCGTGAATAACCATGTTAAGGAGATAGCGGCAACCTGCGCCAAAAGCGGCGCTAAGCACCAGAAACCGGACCGGTCCAAGCTTTTGAAGCAGGCGGTAGAGGAGCGGAAAGACGATGTAGAGCTGGAGAAGCAGGCCGAAGAACCACCAAGAGGGGTTTAGATAAAAGAACATCTTGTCTACCGGAATGATGCGGTCGCCGAAAAAGCTGAGTACGAACCGGTAGTCGATGGGGCTCTGTAGATATAAGAACGGCGAGACAAGGCAAATCAGGTGGGCCAGCCAGTAAATGGGAAACAGGCGCCAGATGCGCCGTCGATACCAAACAGGCCAATCCGGCTCTTTTCCTCTTTTAACCAGAGAGTATGTAAGCCCGAATCCGCTAAAGAGAATAAAAACGCTTACGGCATAAGGACCACTCTGGATTAGTGCGACGATCAACCCTTCCAGGCAGCAGCCTATTTTGGCTGCCAGGCCAGTGGGCGCGCACCCGTCTACAAATGATTGAAAATTCGAAAAAGTTATGTTCCAGGGATAGCGGTCTCCGCCGAAAGTTATAAAGAAATGAAAAAAGACGATCCAGAGAATTGCGATTCCTCTTACGCTGTCAAGCCAGACAAACCTTTCGGCGGACGATGGCGCCGGCTGAGTCATTCCCTTTCCTTTCCTTAAACACTGTGGATTAAATGCGATAGCTTGAACTCTGCTGCTTCAACCCCCGGAATGCTCTGTGCGATTCTCTCCACCTGCCGCGCCGCTTCAAGTTCCTGGATAAAAAAGACTTTGGTCCCCAAAATGACATTCCCTTGTCTTGCACTCGGAATAATGCATCAAATTTTTCATTATACACAGCGACATAAATAATTGAGCATTGAACTCCTCAAGCAACAGCTAAAATTGGCTCTGATGGTTGATTTACGTGTCTGGCAATGCGCATCTGTTTACGGCATCGTGTATATATGCATCTGAGCCGCATTTTGAGGTCGGATTCTTTTTCTCATCTCGTCCGGCCTAAAATCAGAATTGGCGGCGTTACTGTCCAGAAGCAATTCGAACATAATCCAAAAGAGTTCGTAATGGGAACCGAAAAACCACCCGCCCCGATAACGCAAAATTCCCCCACCCCTGAATTAAAAAAGCGATCTGCTAATCCAGCTCTTTGAGGCAGAGCGATAAGTTGCGTTTCCTCGGCGTCGATGATTCGAGGTTGTGGTTCTAAAGTTTAACTGTTACCACCCTGTCATGGCCTGCAAACCCGCATGAATGCTTGGTTGATTTTTAAAAATGCCCGAAAGGTAGTGCCGCAGCGTGTTGTGGCAACCGTATATCACTGAAATTATATCATTATTTTTGTGGCGCTGTTAAACTTCAGTCTAGGTGAGAGTGCGCATTTCCGGGCGAAGGCAGGAAAAACCTTTTTCAGGGGGGAATTTCATTATGGAACATGTTGCATGCGACGTCCTGGTGTTGGGCAGCGGGGCCGCCGGCCTCAGGGCTGCCATATCCGCGCGGGAAGCTGGGCTTGATGTTCTTGTGCTCTCCAAGGCAGGGCCTGGCAAGTCCACCTGTACTTGGCTCAGTGGCGGCGCGATGGGGGGTGCTGACAGTTCGGGAGCCGCCGGACATCTGCAGCGCACTCTTCAGGCAGGCCGTGGAATAAATCAGCCGGTTCTTGCAGAAATTCTCTGCGAAGAGGCCCCAGCGAGGCTGGGTGAACTTATAAGCTGGGGAATCCAGGCTGAAGTCCGGCATGGATTTCTATTCGCCAAAGGCCGCCCTCCAGCTCTAGGTGAGGAGATAGTGCGTTGTCTCATCGGAAAAAACAGGGAGTTGGGAACGCGGTTCTTGGGAAACCTGACGGCCACCGACCTGGTGATAGAAAACGGGATGGCGGGCCTTATGGGCTTTGCACGACAATCGGGTGAGCTTATCGCGTTCAGTTCCGGGGCAGTGGTGCTGGCAACCGGCGGGGCTGCGGCACTCTACCTTCGCCACGACAACCCGAGGCGGATGCTGGGGGACGGGTGGATATTGGCGACTGAGGCTGGAGCCCTCCTCCAGGACATTGAATTCGTGCAGTTTTATCCCGTATGCCTGGCCGAACCCGGACATGCGCCCCTGGTGATTCCGCCGATGCTCGCCGACAACGGTCGGCTTGTAAATGAGTCCGGAGAGGATATTCTCAAAAAATACGCAATAGATGAACGCCCTGCGGCGGTTAAGGCCAGGGACCACCTCTCACAGGCGTTTTTTCAGGAAATTTATCGAAACTGCCAGGGGATTTTCCTGGATATACGGGACGTCACCGATGAACAATGGCACAGCGATCCCTTCTCAGCCTCCCTGCGGCCCATATTTGCAGATCGCCACGGAGGGGTCAGTCGTCCCCTTCGTGTAGCCCCTGCTGCCCACCATACCATGGGTGGGGTAAAAATTGACGGCAGGGGGGCGACCTCTGTTCCGGGACTTTTCGCTGCCGGAGAGGTGACAGGTGGGCTGCACGGCGCCAACCGGATGGGAGGCAATGCGCTTAGCGAAACCGTGGTATTCGGAGCAAGGGCCGGGAATTCGGCGGCCGATTGGGCGAAGAGGAGCGGCGCAAAAGAAAGACGATCTGTCTTGAGGCGGCTCGATGAACGGTTTCGGGCCTTTGAGAGCCTCCGGCGTGACGAAACCGGCCTTCTGGACAGAATCCGCAAAATTATGTGGGAAGAGGGGGGGATAGTGAGAAACGAGGCAGGGCTTTCTCGAGCTTTGGGCAATATGCGGGACATCACCGGCAGCTTCTCATTTTCCGGGCCGGGAAACAAGAAAACACTGACCTCGGCCCAAGTGAGTGCGATTGAGCTGCGTTCGGCTGCAAGAGCGGCCTGCCTTATTCTCGAAGCAGCGATCAGGAGGGTCGAGAGCCGGGGCTCACATTGCAGGGAGGATTACCCGAAACGGAACGATCAACAATGGATGGGACACCTCCAGGTCTGCACGGCCCCGTACGGAGACGTGTGGGAGTTCATTGCTGACTGAGACCTTTCAACGATCCAGGGAGGTTGAAGATGGATAAAAATTAAATAAGCTGGAATGAAAGAACCGCACGGCAAATTATTCAAATCAGAATAATGCATCAACCTGACCACGAATGATCTAAAAGCATTTTGGGGTCAGATTCTGCCCGAAAAAGTTCTTATTTGATCTTGTACTTTTCCAACTTCTTATAAAATGTTCGCCTGCAGATTCCTAGCATCTGCATGGCCCTCGTGCGATTGCCATTACATTCGCTCAGCGTCCGAAGTATCTTAACCTTTTCCATCTCAGCGACAAAGCCTTTTAGAGGGGGTTGGCTCCCGGTTATGGGGTGATTGATTCTATCCTCCAATTTGTTGATCGAATCAAAAAAATGATCAGGCAAATCTTCTAAAATAATCTCACCTTTTTGGCGTAGTATTATCGCATGATAGATCACGTTTTTCAATTCTCTTATATTACCCAGCCATTGATGTTTACAAAGTGCTTCAAGAACTTGCCTTGACAGCTTAGCATCGGAATTGTATTGTCTAAGAAACTCATTAGCAAGTGCTGGAATATCTTCAATGTGCTCCCTCAAAGGTGGTATTCTTACATTAATAACATTCAATCTATAAAAAAGATCCTGGCGAAAAGTTTTCTCTTTGACCAGTTCTGAAAGGTTCTTGTTCGTTGCTGCTATTATTCGGGTGTCCACAGGGATCTCTTTCATTCCACCCAAGTGATCAATCTTTCTTTCCTGTAAAACTCTCAGGAGCTTTGATTGCATGTTTAATGGCATCTCACCTATTTCATCCAGGAAAAGGGTCCCTCCACTGGCTAATTCGAATTTGCCCGGTTTTCCTGATTTTTTAGCACCGGTAAAAGCTCCTTCCTCATAACCGAAAAACTCGCTTTCGTATAGAGAGTCCGGTATAGCTGCACAGTTCACAGTGATCATGGGCCTCTTGCTTCTCAAGCTCGAATTGTGAATGGCCCAGGCAAACATTTCCTTACCGACTCCGCTTTCACCTTCCAGCAAGACCGGAGCCTCTGTCGGAGCTACCTGGGAAGCAAACCACAAACTCTTTACAAACTCTGGATTGGAACCAATAATGCCCTTGAACGGCTCTGGCAATTTATCCTTTGTAATTTCTGAAATATCATTTGGTTTATCATACTGCCTGGAGATTCTATCCAGCTTGATGAGATCGGAAATGTCACGAACGATAACGACTAATCCATCTACTTCGCCGGATCTCATTATGCAATTGGCGTCAAAAATAAAGTGTTTCCCAATTTTTCTCAGGACGTCATATCCACCTGTAATGGATTGTTTTGTCTTGAGAGCTTTCAGAGCTTCCGCCTGCGGTTCAATATCCGACAATCTCTTCCATAGCATCCGTTCCTTAGGGGTATTCATAAGATTTGTAAAAGCAGAGTTCAGATAGGTGATCGTGCTGTCTGCATCCAGAACCATGACCCCTTCGTGCAGTGAATCGAGAATGGTGTAGATGCTTTCACTCAAAATCTTCTCGGGTTGAGTCGCTCGGCTTTTCGGGGGCAGCGCTTTCTTGATCAGTTCAGTGACAGACCTTTGGACCTCATCAATGGTAGGATCTACAATGGCAGTGAGCAAGCTCATTCCCTTATCGAACTTACCTGTTGCCACTGCATCGAATAGTTGATTATTGGCCTTTCTTCCGATTGCTAAAGCCGCTTCGATTTCGTCAATGATCTCCTTTTGCTCCGGGTCCGCAGCCAAATTTCCAAGCTTTTCAAGAGCATCCAGATATTTCGCTCTATGTTCCAACACTACTGGTACGGATGAGGTATCTTTGGTGTATACAATTTTTGCCGTTTCTTTAAGCAGGGCCTCCAGGTGGATGACGATAGCCGTTGCGTGCAAAACCTTCTCAAAATCAAAATGGCTAATTTCAGTCGCTCTGTCTACGAGTTCCGAAACCAGGCCCTGAACTCTCGCCCTCTTCACCAACTCAGGAACTAATCCCTGAACTTTATGGATTGTCGGATCAACTATGGCCGTAAAAAGGGCCATAGCCGTTTTGTAATCACGTTTCTCAACTGCGTCGAAAAGCTTAAGGTTTGCCTCGCGCCCTTCGCTAAGGGCAATCCTCATTCCTGAAATTATCTTTCTGCTCTCTTCTCTTTTATCCAATTCTTCCAGTTTATCAAGAGCGGCCAAATATCCTTTTCTTTTTTCCAACACGATCGGTACACACGATTTATCGGCTGTGTAGATGTATCTTTGAGTTGCTTTGAGGAGGGACTGGAGGTTGATCACCACGGCATAGGCATTTAAGACCACTTCAAAATCAGAATGGGTGATACCGCTTCCTCTGATTTCGGAATTCTTGCCATCTCCGGCTTTTGCAGGAGCGGTTTGAGAGATCACCGGCCGCTCTTTCTAAAATTGAGGTCCATGTCGCAAAAAAGTCCTTATTCCCGTATATTGTATACTATAGCATACGGCTGGCCCCCTTGCAAGGGTAAACATTTGTCTACCTGGGTATATGAACCAAGGCCGGCGTGGCAATGATTTCATTAGCCGGAACATCCTAATCCGTACGAGCCTAGGCCATCCATATCGGCCGGTGATAAACGAGGAATATGGCGGCAAAGCCCGGATGAAGTCGCTTCCTTCAAAAATGAGCCGGTTAGCGCTGACTCATTTGCCTAAAATAATTGGCATGGGAATTGCTCTTAAACCGGCAATCAAACCGGAATTTAGAAAAAAGTATACACAATGCCTAGACATTGGAGCGGCTAATGGCAAACCCTTCCAAAGGAGCGGTTCGGCGGTTCGGGTGCTATTCACTCCCACATACCTGACTGTCCCCGTTGCAGATTGATGATTTTAGTATTGAGATTTACATCAGCGGCACTCCTATTCTCCTTTCAAATGAGGCTTCTAATACATCACTGAAGACGGTTTTAAAACAATACTTCAACGCAGGGTAGCAGACTACAAGGCAAGGAGGATAACATGTGTAAAAGAGAGGGTCGGCTGAGAAGGCTGCCTGAAATCGAGTGCTTATTCCCAAGAACGGTGCAGGAAGCCCTGTCTATGCTGGAAAAGCATAATGGCTCTGCCAGGGTAATTTCCGGAGGAACTGACATAATCAACAAACTGAAAAGGCGTGATTTAACTGCACGGTACATAATTGACTTGAAAGGAATTGCCGACCTCAATTTCATCCAGGAGGATCCTCAAGGATTGAGGATCGGGGCGGTTACGACCTTAAATGATATTCTGGAATCGCCGCTTGTATGTAAACTTTACCCGATCATTACGGATGCTCTATCCGTATTGGCGTCTCCTCAGATTAGAAACACAGCTACAATGGTGGGAAACCTGTGTAATGCTGTTCCCTCCGCTGACTCCGCGCCCCCCTTGATCGCCTTGCAGGCTAAATTGAAGGTTGTAAACCGCCAAAAGGAAAGAATTGTTCCGGTTGAGGATTTTTTTACAGGCCCTGGTGCAACCGTGCTGGCTCCGGGTGAACTGGTGACGGAGATTTTGATCCCCTCTCCGCCTGCTCCGGGAGCAGGAACATATCTGAAACATCAGCTCAGAGCAGAAATGGATCTGGCAATGGTAGGAGTGGGCGTTTATCTGGCGCTCGATGCAAAAAAGTCGGTTTGTAAAGATGCCAGGATAGCACTTGGGGCCGTTGCCCCTGTCCCCATGCGGGCCAGAAAGGCAGAAGATATTTTGAACGGGAAAGTGCTCGATAACAATTTGATCGAGACTGCCGCGCGCATTGCTTCTGAGGAATCCAAACCCATCGATGACATAAGGAGCTCCGCCGAATACAGGAAAACCATAGTGGGGGTGCTGACAAAGAGGGCTATCCTGCAATGTCTTGACAGGGCATGAACGGGACTTCAGGAGAGAACAGATGATATAGTGATCAGACGTGTTCGGGAAGATCTTTAAGTATTTCTTCATTCGTGAGACTCTGATTGAATATTAAATATACAACCTGGAGGACCAAGGAATGAAACAGGTAATGAGCTTTAAAATAAATGGAATGATATTCGAAGAAGAGATTGATCATCGCAGGACCCTTCTGGAGGTTCTACGGGAAAATTTTGGATTATTAGGTACCCATAAAGGTTGTGACGAAGGCCAGTGCGGCGCGTGCACGGTCCTGGTTGACGGCAAAGCTGTCAATTCATGTCTGATTCTGGCCGTCGGTGTTCAGGGAAAAGAAATCACGACAATTGAAGGTATGGCCCAGGGAGATAAGCTCCATCCGATACAGGAAGAATTCATCAATGCCGGAGCAATCCAGTGCGGCTTTTGCACTCCGGGGATGATCCTGAGCGCCAAGGCCCTTTTGGACAAGAATCCCGATCCGACTGAAAACGAAATTAGAAACGGCCTCTGCGGGAACTTGTGCCGTTGTACGGGCTATTTTCAGATCATAGAAGCAGTATCCAAAGCGGCCGAGCGAATGAGGAAGGAGGCGTAGATCATGAAGGAAGAATTTTCCAATATCGGTAAAGGGATTCCGAAAGTCGACAGTGTCCTGAAAGCCACCGGGAAGGCCGCATTCGGTGCTGATTCTTTTTTGCCGGGCATGCTTCACGGGAAAGTATTAAGAAGCACGGTGCCCCACGCAAAGATTGTGAATATCGACGCCAGTGCCGCACTGAAACTTCCAGGAGTAAAGGCGGTTACTACCGGAAAAGATTTTCTGTGGGGTCTGAAATTCGGGTTTAGTTCTCAATATCGCGATCAGGCGCCTCTGGCGCAAGACAAAGTTCGGTACATCGGCGATGAAGTGGCGGCTGTGGCCGCCATAGATGAGGATATAGCAGAAGAAGCCCTGGACCTCATCAAGGTTGACTACGATATACTTCCCGCTGTTTTTGATCCATTCGAGGCTATGAAGGAAGGAGCTCCTCTCATTCACGAAGATAAGCCCAATAACATATGTGCGGAGTCACATATAGGATTTGGCGATGTGGAGAAGGGATTTCAGGAGTCGGATCACGTCAGGGAGGACGAATTCTGGACGCAGGCTGTCAAACACGGTTTTATAGAGCCTCATGCCGCTTTGGGTCTTTGGGACTCTTCAGGTAAGGCGACGATCTGGGCGAACAAACAGAGTCCGTATGTTGCAAGCAGAAAGATGGCCATGGCGCTTGGCCTTAAGCCAAGTCAACTAAGACTCGTTCAAACATTTGTAGGCGGCGGTTTTGGGTCGGCACGGTCCGATCCGCATGCCCTCGATTTCTGTGCTCTCTTGTTATCCAGGAAAACAGGCAGGCCGGTAAAAATTGTTTACACGATGGAAGATGTCCTGCTCATGGGCGAAATGCGCCATCCGTTCTATCTGAAGGTCAAAACGGGAATGAAGAAGGACGGAACTTTAAAGGCCATGCAGACATACGTGGTGGCAGACGGAGGAGCCTTTACCAGCATAGGTCCGATCACAATAAACCTGGCTGCGCTTTCTACTGATTTGCCTTTCTACATTCCCAATGTCAAGTACGATGCCGTCCGTGTTTTCACCAATAAGGGCCACTGTGGATCTTTGAGAGGACATGGCGTTCCGCAGGTGAGATGGGCGTTGGGCCAGCAG
>Ga0181539_1001639_pt1 | contig 24214 bp, 20 predicted proteins | sample PEATcosm2014_Bin_46_FD_119767 | JGI IMG/M metagenome (GOLD analysis project Ga0181539, IMG submission 119767) | Peatland microbial communities from MTU Mesocosm Facility, Houghton, MI, USA - PEATcosm2014_Bin23_60_metaG | ecosystem: Environmental > Terrestrial > Soil > Wetlands > Peat | place... | reverse complement strand
CGTGGCAGCCTTCAAGCTCATCACTTCAGGCAATTTCCTGACAATCAGGTTCAGCACCTCGTTCAGGCGCAGACTTGAACTCACTGCTTTTGTCACGACTTCGAATGCCCTCAGGTACTCTTTCGCCCTTGACACGGTAGACTCGAACTCACGCGCATTCATTATCGCTATAGCGGCCTGCTCGGCAATAGCGGTCATAAACCTGAGATCTTCGGGTTTATATTTTATCGGTTCGGCGGTGTACATCCGCAAAACGCCGATAACTTCTTTTTTAAACAGCACTGGGATAGAGAGAATGCTCCTGATTCCTTCATCTTCCGCCTGACGGCGGTATTGAGCGTCAGGGTCGGCGATTATATCGTATGTGGAGGCCGCTTTGCCCGACAGTGCATCGAATATGGTGGGGTCATAATCAACCGGGCCCTTGTTGATATACTGCTCACTAAGACCGTAATAAGCAGCCACTTCCAGTTTCTGAGTTTCCTTGTTGAGCAGCCTGAGCATGCTCGCCTTGACATTCATAACTTTTACCGCGTTAGTAACGATGAGGTCCAACACCTCGCTAAGGGAAATGCTCGAACTTATGTCCTTGCAGATTTTCTGATAACTCTCAAGATAGACCTTTTTCTCGAATATATTTTCAGCACAGTCAGGACACATTCCATGAGTGAACACGCCGAACCCCTCATCGGTGAGATATTTCTCCAGCTGCTTCCATGAATCGTCGTTAAGACGTATCTTCTTGCACCAGGCACAAATTGGGACAAGCCTTTCCTGCCGCTGGTTTTTTAAATATGTTTCTAAAGCCGGAAACATGCGGCGGCTGTCCCTTAACACAGATACGGCCCCAACAACTTTCCTGTCGCGGAAAACAGGCGAAGAGTGCTCCTCGACAAACCTTCTTTCGGTGTCTTTCCCTAAAAGGACAAGGTCCTTTACAACGGACCCTGAAGACTGCAGGCATAGGACCACGGGGTGCTCATAGGAAGGCAGTTGGAGTCCGGCTGCATCCTCGTAGTGCAATACTTCATCGCATTTTTTGCCAGTGACGTCTTCTGAAGTCAAACCTGTCAGGTTTTCAGCGCCTTTATTCCAGTATTCTATTTTCTTGTTGCGGTCGACATAGTACACACCATCAGCGATGCTGTTGAACATGTCCAAAAAAATATTGCCGAAAATTCCCGAAAAGGTATTGCCAAACATTTATTATTATATCACTAGAAGGGCAGTAAAAAAACAGGTAAAGGTTAAGGTAGAGAAAGACAGGCAGACAGAGGAGAGGTAGAGGGCAGAGGCAGAGGTAGAGGGAAAAATAAAGTCTTTACCTATACCTCTGCCTGTTCTTTTCTCTGCCTCTACCTGTTTTTATGCTGCTTCAACCCTCACGCTAACCAGCGGCAATCCACCGTTCAACGCCGGATACGTCAGTGTATTGACCTTTGCATGGGCGAAGTGAAGGGGAGCAAAAACCGTTCCTTCAGGCACTTCATCGGACAGCATTGCCTTCAAATACACGGAGCCTCTTTTCGAGGTCACCTTTACGAAGTTATCACCGGTGATATGGTATCTTTCAGCATCCTGTGTATTTATCTGGAGAAAGGCGTCTGTCACTACCGAGTCAAGGTTTCTGGAAAGGGCCGAGAGCGCTCCGGAATGCTGTACGATATTAGAGGTGACAAGGTATAACGGATACTCATCACTCACAGTATCCAGTACTTGATAAGAAACCGGGTTGAATGAGGGACTGAATTCTTCCTTCTGTCCGGTTACTACCAGATCGGCGATGGAGGCGCGTATGTCGGCAAGGTCCTTGATGCCGAGGTCCTTGTTCATGGACTGCGCAAGATTTATGAATATCATCCAGTCAGGGATGGACTGCCCGGTTTCGGATATAAGTTTAGGTATTTTCTGTACGCTTCCCGTAGCACTCATGAACATCCCCTCTTTTTCAGCCCAGCTGCTGGCGGGCAGCACCACATCGGCGAGTTTTGCCGTCTCGGTTAGGAAGATGTCCTGCACCACCAGAAAATCAAGCCCTCTCAACGTCTTATCCACTGTATTTACATCCGGGAACGATACCAGGGGGTTTTCTCCCATTATATAAAGCGCTTTTACCGCGCCCGGTTTATACAGCATTTCATACACATTCTTTCCTGATTCAGAAAGCGGCCTGACGCCTACCATCCACATGCCGAGGGTGTTGGAGAATTCGGCGGGGATTTGGAGTGTTTCGGGGGGATCCCCCATAAGCAGTACAAGGTTAGCGGCGGCGAGGAACGCACTCAGGCTCTTCGTATTTTCCGATGACCCTGCTGTCATGGCAATAACTCTCTTGCTGGAGGCAGCATACGATCTTGCCAGTTTGATGATCTCCTCCTCAGAAAGCGAGGTGATTTTCGACACGGCAGTGAGGGAGAATTCTTTAAGACCTTCCACAAAGGCCTCGAACAGCGGTACCTTCATGGCGCTCTCTTTATTGTAGGTCCCTTCATCAACGATCACTTTCATGATACCGTTCAGAAGGGCGATGCCGGTACCCGGTTTAGTTCTCAGCCACTCGCTGCTGAGCCTTGCAAGCTTTGTCTCTTTTGAATCGGCAACGACAAGTGTTGCCCCTTCCCTTTTTGCCTGCAGGAATTTCAATCCCCATACGGGAAGGGCGGAGGTGACATCAGAGTCAACCACGAGAATGAAGTCGGCGTTGAGGGGGGATTCCCATTGAATCGGGAGGCTTTCAAGGGCAAAGGCCTTTTCAACGGCTTTTTGAGCTTTTGCATACCCGAACCGTGCTGCGGAGTCAATAGTATCGGTGCCTATGACATCCCTCATGAATTTCTGCAGCATGTAGTTGTCTTCCATGGTGCACCGCTGGGAGCCGACAGCGCCGATTGCGGACGGGCCGTGCTGTGACTTTACGGCTTCAAGCCTTTGTGCCACATACTTCAGCGCCTCTTCCCACGAGACAGCCGTCAGAGTGCCGTTCTTTTTTATAAGGGGCGAAGACAAGCGGTTCTCAGCATAAATATAGTCAAACCCGAACCTCCCCTTGCTGCAGAGGTCTCCGTCGTTTATACCCACTCCCTCCTTCCCACGGGCCCTCATTATCCTGCCCTCACGGAGGCTCACGTTAGTTGTACAACCGCAGCCGCAGTAGGGACATGCGATCTCATGTTCTTCCATGTACCAGGCCCTTGAACGGAAACGATAAGGTTTGCTGCCCAGCGCACCGACCGGGCATACGTCAATACACTGACCGCAGAAATCACAGTCGAGGGTCTCTTCAAAAGCAGGGCTGATGGTCGAGGTGAACCCCCTGCCGAGGAGATTGATGGCGCCAACCCCCTGGTGCTCATGGCAAACCCTTACGCACTTGCCGCAAGAAATGCAGCGATTGGTGTTCCTTTCCACTATCGGAGAATCGATCCTTTCAGGGTCGTTCTTCCTTTGCCCCTCGAACCTGTTCTTCGCCGGCCCGTACTTGAACGCGAGGTCCTGCAGCGCACACTCCCCTGCCTTGTCGCAAACCGGACAATCCAGGGGATGGTGGACCAAAAGCAGCTCAAGCACCGTCCTCCGCATCTTTGCAAGTTTTGGGGTTTCGGTAATGACTTCCATGCCTTCTCTTGCAGGCGCAGAGCAGGCCGCAAGGAGTTTTCTCTGTCCTTTCACTTCCACTACGCAGAGCCTGCAGCCGCCGTATGGCCTGAGCCGTTTGTCGTAGCAGAGATTCGGAATATACATGCCGTTGCTGAGAGCGGCCTGAAGTATTGTCGTGCCCGGCTTGGTTTTGATAATTTTCCCATCTATCGTAAGCTCTATCATGATGCCTTATTCCTCCTTTCCTGCCAGCGTTTCGATTAGCTTGTCCCTTAGCGCATCCTGGTTCGGTATCTGGTCTGCCGCTGCCTCTCTCATGCTTCTGGGCCCTATCTTGACTGAATCGAACTTGCAGGCTTCATAGCATGAACGGCACTGAATGCATTTTGACTGGTCTATACTGTGCGGCACTTTCTTCTCACCGGAGACCGCGTTCTGAGGGCAGACTTTCTTGCACAAACCGCAGGCCTTGCATTTCTCTGCGTCTATATAAAATGTGCAGAGGTCTTTGCATACGCCGGTCTTGCACCATTTCTCTTTAATGTGGGACTCATACTCATTCCTGAAGTACTTTATAGTCGTCAGAACCGGATTAGGCGCTGACTGCCCCAGGCCGCAGAGCGATGTTGAGATAATATCCCGGGACATGTCCTCCAGCAGGTCTATATCGCTTTCTTTGCCCTTCCCAGCGCAGATATTCGTCAGGAGATCCAGCATAATAGTTGTGCCGATCCTGCAGGGAGGACATTTGCCGCATGATTCTTCAGCGGTAAACTCAAGAAAGAATTTTGCAACACTGACCATGCAGTTCAGGTCGGTCATGACCACCATACCGCCTGACCCTACAATGGCCCCTGTCTTCTCGATGTCTTCATAAGTCACCGGCGTATCGAGAAGGTGTTCCGGAATGCAGCCGCCGGAAGGCCCGCCCAACTGGACTGCCTTGAATTTTCTTCCTTTGGGTACGCCTCCGCCGATATCAAAAATTATCTTTCTGATCGGCATGCCCATGGGCACTTCAATTAGTCCTATGTTGTTTATGGCGCCGCTCAATGCAAAAACCTTTGTCCCCGTCGATTTCTCAGTGCCCAGAGTCTTGTACCAGTCAGCCCCGTTCAGGATTATTTGAGGAATGTTTGCAAACGTCTCCACATTGTTGAGCACCGTGGGACAACCCCACAACCCTTTAATCGCCGATGAAGGCGGCCTTGGCGTAGGCATGCCGCGCTTGCCTTCTATCGAACGCATGAGCGCGGACGACTCGCCGCACACGAACGCGCCTGCTCCCTGGTATATGTCTATATCAAAATCGAACCCGGTCCCAAGAATATTATTGCCCAACAGGCCGTACTCTCTTGCCTGATCTATTGCAAGCTGCAGTCTATGCACTGCCAGCGGGTATTCCGCCCTGACGTATATGCCTCCCTTGCTCGCGCCTATTGCCTTGGCGCCTATGAGCATCCCTTCGAGGACAACGTGGGGATCACCCTCCATTATGCTCCTGTCCATAAACGCGCCGGGATCGCCTTCATCTCCATTGCAAAGGATATACTTCTGTTTGGCCTTCACCTTTGCGCTGACATCCCATTTCTCCCCTGTAGGGAATCCGGCGCCGCCTCTGCCGCGGAGTCCCGAACTTTTCACTTCATTGATTATCTGTTCGGTGGTCATTTCGGTCAGGGCCTTTCCGGCAGCCTGGTAGCCGTCGCGCGCAATATACTCATCAATCTTTTCGGCATCAATTAACCCCTTGTTCCGTAAGGCCCTAAGCACCTGGAGACTGAAGAAGGGGATGTCCTTCATGAGAGGTATGGTATGTTTCTTCACAGGCTCCGTATAAAGGAGCCGCGTTACAGGCCTGCCTTTGATAAAGTGTTCTTCGACTACCACAGGCACATCGGCTACTGTGACCTTTTCGTAGAAGATATCGTCAGGATACACTGTCATAACAGGCCCCTTTGCGCAAAAACCGTTGCAGCCGGTCAGGACGACATTCACTTCGTTTTGAAGCCCTCTGAGCTTTATCTCCTCATCAAGGGCTTTCTTCACCTGTAAGCTGTGTCCGGCTATGCAGCCGGTGCCACCGCACAGCATGACACTTGTACGATACGTTGTTTCCATTATTCCTCCAATAAATTCCGGCTATAGGTTATGGGCGATGGGCTATGGGTCATCAAACAAGAAATGTCCATTACTTCTTTCCCATAGCCTATAGCCGATTGCCTAATGCCTGTTTTTTTAATATGCTGTCTCGCTGCCTATAACAAGGGCACTCTCTTCAACCGGGTGTCCGTTCAATACATGCTCTTTGAATATTTTTCGTATTTTTTCATCGTTCAGAGAAATATATTTCACCGGGGCCTCATTAATAATCTCAACCGTTGCCATAGGCTCCTTGCTGCATAGTCCGGCACAACCTGACGTGGTGACAGCAACGTCATTGACATTGTTTTTGCTCATCTCATCAAGGAGCGCCTCCATTACTTTGCGCGCGCCTGCGGCGATACCGCATGTCCCCATATGCACGGTTATTTTTGCCCTGCTGCCGCCCTCCCTGAGAGTAAATGTCGCCTTATGCTCTTCTTTTATCCGCTTTAAATCATCGACCGTCAATCTTGGCATATAACCTCCTATTTGAGTACCGCGTTCAGCGTCGAGCGTTCAGCGTATTGGAATTCAACGCAGTACGCAGTAAACTGCACGCTGTACTGTCTTAAAAATCTTTTAACAAGTCCAGCACTTTTACCGGGTTGATAGGCCCGAAAGTGTCTTTGTCCACTACGACGACGGGTGCAAGACCGCAGGCGCCAAGGCAACGCACCGTTTCAAGAGAGAATTTCTTGTCGGCAGTAATGCCGCCCACTTCGATCTTGAGTCCATCGCTCACTTTTTTTATTATTTCTTCCGCTCCCTTGACATAGCAGGCTGTGCCGAGGCAAACCCTTACATTGTGTTTGCCCTTTGGTTTCATTGTAAAGAACGAATAAAACGATACCACCCCATGCACTTCACTGACCGGTACCCGGAGTCCGCGTGCAACATGTCGCTGCACAACGGGCGGGAGGTAGCCGATAAGTTCCTGCGCTTTCTGGAGCACAGGAATCAGGCTGCCGGGTTTGTTTTTATATTGCCGGATGATATCGTCCAGCTTTTTTGCGGCTTCCGCGTTATAAGCCTCATCCTTTGTTTCAGGGACGGCGCCCTTTTTCTTAAATTCCACCCCCTTGGTTACTACTTCCAGAAGCAGGGCAGGCGAGAACGGTTTGGGCAGGTAATCTATTATTCTCAAATCCAGAGACTCTTTAATGCTCTCCTGCGACGGGTAGCCCGTTATTACCACTATGTTAATATCGGGGTCCTTGGTCCGCACCTGTTTCATAAATTCCAGGCCGTTCATCTCAGGCATCTTCAGGTCCGTAATGATAAGGTCATAGCTGTTATTGTTCAGCAACCCTATGGCTTCTTTTGCCGAACTTGCAGTGTTGACCCCATAGCCTTCGGGTACGAGTATCCTCTCACAACTCCTGAGTACAATTTGTTCATCGTCAACTACAAGGATATTGCCCTTCATCCTTACTTCCTCCTTATACCTTTATTGGATTAATTCTGTCAAGCCATATAAACCAGCCGTATAAATCAGCCATCGCACAGGCGATCGTGCCATGACATAAAAAAAGATTTTCTATGTAGTTTAACTCATTTGAGAGGAAATAATATATATTTTTTATATAAGGTTATTTTCAAGCCTTATACTGCAGCATCGAATATCCTCCTTGACAAAGATCTGAAAACCACGATCCAGGTGGTCCGGAGCAAAAACAAAATGTGCCACGCCCCTAATCTCCGGGCCACTTGCTACTTTCTGGCGGATTTTGTTAACATTTTCGATGTCGTCAGCCCGGAAATGTTGTCACCTGCATACCCTTGTTCTCTTTTATTTTTTGTTCTTCACGATCTCCACTCTTTCATATACACCTGACCAGCTGAACAAAGACATTGATAAACGGGCGGAAGCTGAGATGGGAATTCCCCGTCTGTTCCTTCTGGAACTTATCGGATCAGAAATGACGCACGAATCGGGAAGCGGGAGGCCTCAATCTCCGTTACGGTTCATTTTTTTGAAGAAGCGGGCTGTCCTGCCGGAGGAGAATCTGATCAAAAAAAACCAGTTGCAGTACCACGGGTTGAGTTCTTGCAGCCTCACGTCCACCGAGGGACCGACCTGCGCCCCACTGGTCCGGGATATCAGGGTCCTGCAGTATGCGCTGCTTCTTTCTTTCCATTCAGGCATCTCGCCGCCTTATGCATAGTGAATTTTTAAGGACAACTGTCTCTCAAGAGTTGCCGAAGATATTGCATAGAAGCACAATATCTGTTAAATTATAACAACTAATATTATCGAGGAGGAAAAAAATGAAACATTTATTTATTGCGTTCTTAATTGTTCTTGGCATGATAACTATTACAGGGTGTGCCCACAGGGCGGTCACTCAGGCGCCTGAACAACCGCAGGTTACTCCGCCGCCCCCTGCTCCGAAAGCCGGGGCCGAGGCCCAGAAGGAGACCGTGACTGAGGCTCCTGTCACAAATGCTCAACAGGCTGAGGCGGGGCAGGCCGAAAGAGAACTGGGTACAAAGGTCGAAGACATACATTTTGATTTCGATAAATCAGACATTATGGACAATGCGAAGCCGATACTGAAAAACCTGTCCGGAATGCTCTCGGCAAACACAAAGACAAACGTTGTTATTGAAGGCAACTGCGATGAAAGAGGCACCAGCGAATACAACCTGGCGCTTGGCGACAGGCGCGCAAATGCGGCAAAAACTTACCTGGTTTCGCTCGGCATTCCGTCCACCAGGATAAAGACAATAAGCTATGGGAAAGAGAAGCCGCTATGCACCGAGAGCACCGAGGAGTGCTGGACAAAAAACAGAAGGGACCATTTTGTTCTGACTGAAGCTAACCGCTAATAATGTTTTTGCCTTTTCTAAAAAAAGTGAATATGCCGGGCACCCAATACGCTGCTCACAGGCGGCTTGAGCGCCCGGCTTTATGCTTGCTCTTAATATGGATGCTTGCGGGTTGCGCAAGCACCGGCTACGTAGAATCCATGAAGAGCGATACCGACGTTGAAATACTTAAAGATAGACAAGAAATCGCCCAGTTAAAAAACTCGGTAGATACCCTGTCACGTGATATTGCCTCGCTAAAAGAGCAGAGCGTCACTGCCTTAAAGGAGGGTCAGTCTTCACTGCTCTCGCAGGTAGGCGATCTGTCAAAAGAAATTCAGGTTCTTGAAGGCCGTTTCGACGAGAACAAATATTCCCTTGATAAGACAATAAAAGACCTGCTTGCTGAAAAAGATCTGCAGCAGGCGCGAATCTCCGCTCTTGAAAACGAGGTAAAGGGACTAAAGGCAACAGGGGTTCAGCAGGCGCAGACGCCGCCTGCAGCGGCAGTTCCTGGTACTGAAGCTACTGCTCCCCCTGCAGAGGAGCAGAAGAAGGCGTCGTCCGCGACTGATTATACGATTGCCCAGAAGCTCTATGATGACGCGCAAATAGATTTTAAGGGTAAACACTATGCAGAGGCAAAGCAAAAATTTGAAAAATTCACCACGGACTTCCCCAAACACACCCTGGCGCCAAACGCCTACTTTTGGATTGGAGAAACCTATTACGCGGAGAAAAAATATGAGGACGCTATTCTTGCCTATGAAAACTTCCTGAAAAAATACCCCTCTCACGATAAGGCAAAAGGAGCGATGCTCAAGCAGGCGTATGCCTTTATAAATATCGGCGATAAGAAGACCGGCAAGGTGATACTGGAACGGGTCATTGAAAAGTATCCGCAGTCAGCCGAAGCGGAACTGGCCGAGAAGAAGATCGCAGAAATTCTCCATAGCAAAAGCACCAGGAAGAGAAAATAGCTAGGGCCCGCGAATAAATAACTCATTTATTCGCGGGCCCCTAGCCAGGGTATATCCATGCGGCCGATCCATGACAAATACAATAGAATAATCGATTATATGCGCATATCCGTTACGGACCGCTGCAATCTCCGCTGCGTATATTGTATGCCCTCAGAAGGCATAAAACCGCTGGAGCATAAAAACATTCTTCGTTACGAAGAGATTGTGCGGGTTGTCACTATCGCTGCAAAGCTGGGAGTAAATAAAATCCGCATCACCGGCGGGGAGCCTCTCGTCAGGAAAAAACTTTCTTTCCTGATCGCTGCCATACACGATATAGAAGGCATTGAAGATATCAGTCTTACTACTAACGGTGTATTGCTGCGAAAGCATATCAGGGAGCTCTCTGCTGCCGGGCTTAACAGGATCAATGTAAGCCTCGATTCACTCATCCCGGACAGGTACAGGGAAATAACCAGGGGTGGAGACATCAACAATGTTTTTGAAGGCATACACGAGGCCCAACAGGCTGGATTATCTCCTGTGAAAATTAATATGGTCCCCATCAGGGGGTCCAATGATGACGAGATTGAGGCCTTCGCAAAGTTGACCATGAAAACGCCCCTCCATGTGCGCTTTATAGAGTTTATGCCCATAGGAGCGAGTGCGATATGGAGCGAGGAGAAATATATTTCGAGCGAGGAAATCAAGGGACGCGTCTCGTCCATTGCTCCCCTGCATCCGGTGAAACTGAGGAGGTCCGGCCCTGCCAGGTATTACCGGTTTGAGCATGCCCCAGGCGTGGTAGGTTTCATAAGTCCAATCACGCATCATTTCTGCCGATCCTGCAACCGTCTCAGGCTGACGTCAGAGGGAAAGCTCAGACCTTGCCTGTTTTCGGAGACAGAAATTGATCTGAAATCAGCCATGCGGAGCGGAGATTCCGATGACGAAATCGAAAGGCTCATCAGGCTTTCCGTCGAAATCAAACCGAAAGGGCACACAATGGATCATGAAAAAAGTTTTGTCCATCTGAAGCCGATGTCAAAGATAGGGGGATGATATCCGCGAGGCAAAAAAACCGATCTCACACATCATGGATAATAGCTAGCGCCGATATCCGATACTCACAGAAATAGAGAGTAACCTTATTTTTTCATGCCTGAGAATTACGGGACATAACTTTACGCATCTTCCATGACCCGGGATGAGCTATTGCATTGAGCGAGAGACGGGAGACGATTTTCCCCTGTGAGAAATTCCAAAAGAAACCTTCACTGACAGCTGCCCCAAAAAAAGTGATCCAGTATTTCCAGCGACTAGCACCTGATTCACCGACGTAGTTTCAGACGGACGAAACTCTATGAAGATTACGAGCGGAATAAGAGACCTCTCAAAAGACGTGAGTGCGTTTGTTTCAGCCACCTAAACGGTATTTATCAACGGGTGGAATGATTAACAATTTCCAGATGAAAGAAACGTACCTGAGAAGATCACCTTTTTCCTCGAGTCTAAGCCTTGATGTGAATTCAAAGCTGAACAGGAATTGATTGACAACCTCTGAGTCAGTGCTAAAATCCTATCAAGAGGGCAAACCTGATTAGAATTCTCTGTCCCTGGCTCTTATCTTATGAAGAAGGCAAACGAATATGAATGCACACATTTCAACTCTGCCTTGACAGTTGTGGTATTTAGTGGTAGAAGGTCAATAAGCTCTGATGAAAATCGGATCAGTGTCCGGCAAATAAGAAGAAGGAGGTATTTGATATGAAGGGTAAAAACGTCCGGGCGATTGTGATCATTGTGGTATTTGTATTGCTCGCTGTCGTGGGCAGCATGGCCATTTCCGCGCAGGACAAGTACACTGTGCAAGTGCCGAATGGGCTCGCGTTCTCTGAGTTTAGGGGATACGAAAACTGGGCGGTTGTCGCCGTCAGTCAGACCGAAGACCTGATCAATGTGATCCTCGCCAATCCCGTAATGATCGACGCCTACCGGGCCGGCGTTCCCGGCAACGGCAAGCCTTTCCCCGACGGCTCCAAGATTGCGAAGATCCACTGGAAAGCGAAAAAGAGTGCCGAGGCCCCCGCTCCGACGATTGTGCCCGACACCCAGAAAAACGCTGATTTCATCATGAGGGACAGCAAGAGATTTCCGGACACCGGCGGATGGGGATACGCCCAGTTTGACTATGACCCAGCTTCCGACACGTTCACGCCCCATGGGAGCGGGACCAATTGCGGGTACGCGTGCCATACGATAGTGAAGGCAAAAGATTACATTTTCACGGCGTACGGGAAGAGGTGAACGGGCACGAAGGTAATGCGTGCCAATGAGTTCGTGCTCCTGAGATGATGAAGTGGGGCTGCCGAGCCGTTCGAAGTTTCTCCGCTTCTCCTTATCGGAGGACGCAGGTCTATCGCGGGATGGGCCGTTGGCAGGTCGATTGATTCGGAGGATACGATGGGCTTCAGTGTGCTAACTGGCGTACGCTCTATGAATGAAGTCTTCCCGCTGGAACGCGCTACCGAGGCCTATGAACGGATGATGGGCGGCAAGGCGCGGTTTAGGGTCGTTCTAACAACCGGGCACTAGCCGGCCGCGTTGGCTATCTGCCCTTACGGATAAACCATATCACGGGGATACTTGACACGGAAGAATGGACAATTCAAATGAGGGACGGTAAGCCTGACGAGACGAAGAGAACTCAAGCGCACAGTGTCCACATAGAGGCTGCCATTTACGTGTTGAGCACTCACCTCGGCCTCGGATGCCGCGATATCGGCGGTGCGTGAGTATGGCGCGCTCTGAGCGAAGCCGTCGCCGTTAACCCGACCACCTACGAACGACTACAAGGGCTACGGTGTGAGGTCTATTTTGGGTACGATTACCATGCAGGCATTCAAGCTTTCCTGGAGAAGCGCCCGGCAAAGTTTTGAATCAACAGTAGGGAAACAGCCCATAAGGCACGACTAAGTCACATAAAAGGGAGGATCTCAAATGGCATACGTTACTGTCGGGAAGGAAAACTCCAGCAACATCGATCTCTACTACGAAGATCATGGCGCAGGTAAGCCTGTGGTGCTCATCCATGGGTATCCGCTGAGCGGGACGTCATGGGAGAAACAACTCGGAGTCCTGTTGGCTGCGGGTCATCGGGTCATTACGTATGACCGCCGGGGATTCGGCAGCCTGCTGATCTGTTACTTGTGCGCTATGGCGGTGTGCGCCGAAAGTATACGTTCGATCTAGGGCGGAATGGGACCCGTTTTTTCGCAACTGCTTTAAATCCAATAGGAGAGAGATAAATGCGTACACTTTCGAAAGAGCAAATGTTAACCCGCGAAGGCTCTCACCCGGCCGGCGCCGAGCAGCGATTGAAAGAACTTGGCATCAAGCTCCCGGAGCCGCCTGAGCCGTTTGGCATCTATGCGGAAGCGGTGCAGACGGGCAATCTGCTTTTTCTGACCGGGATGCTTCCGACGGAAGGTCGTGAAGCTAAATTCATTGGGCGTGTCGGCGCGGAGCTCGATGTGGAAGCGGGGCGCAAGGCGGCTCACCTAGCGGCGCTCAACGTCCTCGCTGTCACTCGGCAGCATTTGGGATCGCTCGACAAAGTGACGCGAATCGTCCGGCTCGGCGTATCCATGGCTACGTCGGGAGATGTCCGCGATCAGCCGAAAGTCGCTGACGCCGCTTCGGAGTTGCTGCAAGAAGTCTTCGGAAAAGACAAGAGCCCTTGCCGTTTGGTGTATGGCGTAGCAAGCCTTCCGCTCGGCGCCCCTGTCGAGGCCGCTATGAGAACGCCGGCTAGTAACCATTCTGATGTAACCCAGCCACGCATTTTCAGACAAGGAGGTATGTATGTCAGACAAGAAAACAGCAGTCGTTACGGGAGCATCGCAGGGTATTGGTGAGGGTTTGGTGGAGGCCTTCCTGAAGGAGGGTTATAACGTCGTCGCAACATCTCGTAAGGTCAGTCAATCGTTGAGTGCCTCATCCAGCCTGGTTCTCGTCGATGGCGATATAGGTAAGCAGGAGACCGCTGCCAAAGTTGTCGAAGCAGCGATCAAGCACTTCGGAACCATCGATGTTCTGGTGACTAACGCCGGAATTTTCTACGTCAAGCCTTTTATAGACTTTACTACAGAGGACTTTAATACCTTGGTCTCGACCAATGAAGCCTTTTGCAAAACCCGTAAAAAGGAAATTTGCACTACCTGCTGAAGCTCAGCAAGACGCTCAAACCTACGAGGTCCCGGATGACGTGAGCAAAGTATTCAGGCGCCGACCTATCGTGGTCAACCGCTTTTATCAACTACCTGGAAATAAAACCCGTAAATCTATTAATAAGTTATAATTCCCTGAGTTGTCTATTGTCCCGAATCAAGTTCTGCCTTAGGTTTGATTCAGGTTTTGCATAACTTTTTGATTTTATCGTCGTGAAGGAGGAGAATGAAAACAAGCAGGGGTTACATCTTTTTTTTGGTTATTTTATTTGCCCATTTCGGTGTGCATGCAGGCAATGCCGCGGTCATCAAATCTGGTATTGTCATTGCATGTGACCCGTCGATGCAATCATGCAATAACCTGACCGTTAATCAGACGGGGAGCGGCACGGTGACCAGCGCTCCGCCAGGCATTAGTTGTACGAGCCAGGTCAACGGCAATGCAACATGTTTAGAAGCATTCCCGTCAAACTCTACCGTGACTCTTTCGGCTGCCGCTGGTCCTGATTCAACATTTACCGGTTGGTCGGGAGCGTGTTCGAGTCAGAGTTCGAACCCCACCTGTGTTGTCACCATGAGTGCATCTGAATCGGTCACAGCTAGCTATGTTTTGACCGGCACAACTCCATTCAGCGATGTTCAGAGCGGGTCGACATTTGAAACTTACATTGAGGCGATCTATAACAACGGCATTACCACCGGCTGCGGGGGCGGCGGCTACTGCCCTTCGGAAAATGTGACCAGGGACCAAATGGCTGCCTTCCTTGTCAGGGCGACACAAGTTGAAGCAGGACAGAGTACCGTAAACTTCACCTGTAATGGAGGAGTAAACTGTTCGGCGGAAACACCTTACTTCAGCGACGTGTCAACAGCCGATCAATTCTTCCCATATATCCAGAAGCTCAAGGAGCTCGGCATCACCACCGGCTGCGGGGGCGGAGACTACTGCCCTTCGGAAAATGTGACCAGGGACCAGATGGCTGCCTTCCTTGTCAGGGCGCTGTATGGCGGAACCTTCACCTGCAACGGAGGAGTAAACTGTTCAACGGAAACACCTTATTTCAGTGACGTGTCAACGTCCGATCAGTTCTTCCCTTATATTCAGAAGTTAAAGGAGCTTGGCATTACCACCGGCTGCGGGAACGGCAACTACTGTCCTTCCGAATATGTCACAAGGGACCAGATGGCCGCTTTTCTAGCGAGGGCGTTTCTAGGAATGGCTCCCGTTTCTGCTAACGCCGGGGGGACATATACATATAGCTCGGGCACTCTTAATTTGAATACCACCAGTTCAACCTTTCCATGTAACGGGGTTACGGTTGGGACAAAATCATATACTGGAGTGACAATTACATCCACCACCATGACATGGCCGAATAAGGATATAACATGGAGCAGAACTAACGGGACGGCCGGCAGCATCGTGGGGACATGGACGTCAACCGACGGCGGCAATTCTTATACAATCACCTTTAATGACGACGGCACGGTTACGATGACAGGGACTATAGTATCGTGCAGCGGGGGAAGCTCAAATGGCTCAAATGTATCTGCATATTCTCTTGATTTTTCCACGGGTTATGAGGTCGGATTCAGTTATAATGACCCAGGCGAGACAGCAACCTCTGTGAGTGTATCAGGCCCCGGTATAACCGGCACTTTATCCCTTGCTTATATTTCAGGTGGATGGGTCTATTCACCTAGCAGTAATAATGGTTATTTAGGGTCGGCCATCAACTTAGGAACTACATATCCTACCGGCCTGCCCTTTACTTACACATTCTACATTACCGGTTCAGCCGGCACATCTACAGCCACTTCAACGGTGTCCTGCTTCCAGTTGCCTTTTGCCACAAACATCTCTCCGACAGGGACGGTTACAGGAACTCCCACATTTAGTTGGACCGGTATCGGTGACTCCAGCGCAACATACCAGGTGCAACTGAGCGACAGCAGTGGCAATAACCGGATATGGAATAGCAATAGTATATCTGGAGCCTCCATTGCCTATAGCGGCCCTGCGCTTACACCCGGGGCTAACTACCAATACTTTATAGTAGTAGAAAGCAGCAGCGCCTGCAGCAATGGCCAGTCACTTGCTTCAGGCTATTTTACTTACCAATAAGCACTACCTTAAAAAAAGGCTTGGCAGCAACAATTGCAAGGGAGAAAATGAAAGATTTTAAAAAGGCCCGAAAGGGCCTTCTTTAATTCAGTGCTCCGATTCGAGCGCTGAAGATGTGACCACCACCATGGGGAGTTCTCTAATGCGATAGTCGGCACGTATTTCACGTAGCAGTTCGATGCCGCTCATACCAGGCATTTTCAAGTCGAACAAAACTAGAGCTGGCGCCCCAATCCCGTTTCTGAGCATTGCGAGCGCGGACTTGCCGTCAGTTGCAGAGCATACACTTATTTCTCGACCGGTCGCTTCCAGCGCGAGTGTCGTAAGCTCTACATCGGTCGGACTGTCATCAATAATAAATATCATTCTTTTTTTTCGCCCACCCTGCCGAACTGGATATCGAAATGGTTCAGGAATACATTGATTATGTTCTTATTCAATTATCGACAGATTCAGGTCAAACTGAAATAGATCGTTGCCCCTTTGCCTTCTGCACCCTCTGCCCATATTTTACCTCCATGACGGCTGATGACACGGTCAACAATGGCAAGGCCTATTCCGGTACCCTCAAACGCTGACTCTGAATGAAGCCTATGAAAGGGCCAAAACATCTTCCCATCATGTTGCTGGTCGAAGCCGGCGCCGTTGTCCCTGACATAGTAAATAATCTTGCCATCCTGCTCTTGGGTCCCAAATTCTATGCGGGGGTGTTCCGTTTTCCCAGTGAACTTCCATGCATTACCGAGCAGGTTCGAAAGAACTACTTCGATCAGTCCAGGATCCGCAATGGCGGTAAGACCTTCATTGATGTCTATCTCAACGTTCCTGTCCGGATGAACCTCGCGTAGTTCAGCAACGATTGATGCTGCTATTGTGCTCAAATTGACCTCTTCCCGTTGGATATCCTGCCTTGAGATCCTGGAAAGGTTTAGAAGATCGTCGATAAGGCGACTCATCTTTTCGGTCCCACTACAGATGTGGGAAAAATATCGTTTCCCTTTCTCGTCGAGTTTATCTGCATAGCTCTTCCTAAGGAGGTCGGAGAACCCATATATGTGCCGAATCGGCCCACGCAGGTCATGGGAGACAGAGTAGATGAAAGATTCGAGCTCTTTATTGGCGAACTCTAACTTCTCGTTCCTTTCAAGAAGATCATCGTTCAGTCTTTTGATTTGCTCCTCAGCTGTCTTGCGATCGGTGATGTCCCAACAAACACCTGTCATCACAACAGCCCGGCCCGAGCTGTCACGCTGAATTTTCCCTCTGGCAGCCATGTAGCGAATGCTGCCATCCGGCCACACAGCGCGGTATTCGGTCTCGTATTGGCCGGTTATTTCGACAGCTTTGGCAAGGGCCGCTTGTACCGTACTCCGGTCTTCGGGATGTATTACCTGGAAAAACTCTTCAGCTGCTCCAGTGAAAGCCTCCGGTTTAGTGCCCAACAGACTATGAACTCCATCACTCCAGGTGCGCGTGTTCTTGACAATGTCCCAGTCAAAAGTGGCCATCCTCGATGAGAGCAAGGCAAGGTCGAGTCGCTCTCGACTTTCGCGAAGCGCCACCTCGGCCTGTTTGCGGACGGTGATATCAGTTTGAACCCCGTCCCACACCACCTGGCCGTTTGGCATCCGTCGTGGTCTGGAGTGCAACCTCATCCACCGCAACTGCCCATCAGCCCTGCGCATAGGCACATCCATGTCGAAGTCGGACAGATCTTGAGCACTCTGCTCTTCAGCTTCGATAAGCTGTGTTAAATATTCTGGCGGAATCTGCCGGTGCAGGACGCCCGAGTCCCGCATCACATCTTTTGCGCTAACGCCGTTCAGACGTTCTATGCCCGTGCTGAAATACGTGAAATAGACGCGGCCGTCACTCTCATGAACATATTGGTAAACTGCGCTGTCCGGGAGGTTGTCTCCCATTAAACGCAAACGCTCCTCGCTTTCGCGCAGAGCTTCTTCAGCTAGCTTCCGTTCGGTGATGTCATGCACCATTCCTATTGACCTAACGATAGTACCGGATTCATTCCGGAAGTGCTCGCATTTTTCATGGACGATGCGAACCTCTCCGTCTGATTTCCTTACCACCCGGTGCTCGATCTCGTAAGCATCCCTTCCCTCACGCAGTGAGCCGGAATACGCGGCATCAACTGCCGCGCGGTCCTCAGGATGGACTCGATCGAGAAATGCTTCGTATGTCGCGCCGAACTCCTGCGGCTGCAAACCGAAGATTCGGTATACTTCATCCGACCAGGACAGACGGTTGTTCACAAGATCCAGCTCCCAGCTGCCCAGATGTGCGATCTCCTGCGCCCTCTCTAGTCGCCTCTCGCTTTCAAGCAGCGCCTCCGCGGCCTGCTTGCGTTCGGTGATGTCGTGAGCGATCTTGGATGCGCCGATGATCCTGCCGCTTGCATCCTTAATGGCTGAAAATGTCAGGGATACAGGAATAATAGTTCCGTTTTTCCGCATGCGCTCGGTTTCGAAATTCTCGATACGTTCCCCCCGTATAATCCGTGTGAGAATTTCGGGAGCCTCGTCAGTGTGCCCTGGTGGCACAAGGATAGAAATAGGTTTGCCGATTACTTCTTTCGTCTTGTATCCGAAAACATTATCTGCTCCAACATTCCAGGTCTGAATGATACCGTTCAGGTCCTCGCTGATGATCGCATCTTCAGCACTCTCAACGATAGCAGCCAGGTGGCCCTGTGCCTCTTCCGCACGCTTGCGGTCAGTGATGTCGATGAACGCCCCTATGCAGCCTCGCACATTGCTTTTAGCATCGGTCAACGGGATGGCACTGCCCAGCATGGTCATCCGGCGGCCAGACGGCAGGTGCACGTGCAGCTCAACATCGCGGACGACTTGATTGGTGGCAGCTGCCACCTGCATTGGCAATTCGCTGGAGGCGAGTTCTCGTCCGTTGGGGTCGAAGAATCGTCGGACATCGGGGAGAGTTGTGGCCGACACGTTTTCCCCGCTCCTCGCTTCATAGAATTGGTCGGCCCAACGGTTGCCTGTAATTGTAAGACACTGAGGATCGCTCGCGACCCACACCGCCGCCGGTACCACGTCCAGAAGCCGTTGCAACTCCTCCGCGGTATGACGCTGCGCCTCCTCTGCCCGCCTGCGCTCGCCAACCTCTTGCGTGAGTTGTTCATTGATCCTGCTGAGATCGGCAGTGCGCGCCGCTACTCGTTCCTCTAATTCCTTATTTGCGGCTTCGAGCTGTACGTTCAGGGCATCGGCCCTTTCCTTTGCTTTTTGCATCTCATCCTCTGCTCGTTTGCGCGCAACCGCAATACCAATTAGCGAGCCCATATCTTCAAAAAAAGAGATCATTTCAAGTGTGAACTGGTTGGGCCTGCGATCGTTAAGTTGCAGTATGCCTATAATTCGTTTTCCGGCCCGCAGTGGGATAAGCGCTACGGAATGGAAGCCTTCATGTATGCAGCGATCTCTTGGATGAAGCCTTTTGTCCTCAATCGGGAGGTCGACTCTTGAACATGACTCATTGGTCCAGCAACTTCCCTTTGGAGTAAAGATGGGATTTGTCGGATCAGTCTTTCCGGAAATTACCATGCCGCATGTGCACTCCAGGCTAATGTTCCCGTTTTTATCTACGCAAACCCCTCCATCATGGGTACGAACAGCCAGTGTATTTTCCGCGAGTATGAATTCCTTAGAAAAACCGTCGTGCGCAACATAAGGGAAGTCATCACCGCGCTGTAAGCGAATCCCTATAGCATCGAACCCCGTCTCCCGCTTAAGTGTTGTGATAATCTTGCTGATCGCGTCATCCATTGCAGGTGGATTATTGAGAATGCCAAGGATTTCAGTCGAAAGAGTCTGACGACGTTCCGCCTGCTTCAGATCATCAATGTCGGTGCAGGTGCCAAACCACTTGATAATTTTCCCTGTAGTGTCCAGCAACGGAACACCACGAACTAACCACCAGCGATAGACGCCGTCCGCTCGTCGCAGACGCACCTCAAGCGAATATGTAGCGCCATGTTTCGTCGCTTGCTGCCAGGCATCCCACGCTCTCTTCTGATCATCAGGATGAAATGGAATATTCCAGCCGTGGCCGTAACTCTCCTCTAACGTCAGCCCGGTGTATTCAACCCACCTCTTGTTGAAAAAAATGTTCCAGCCATCGGCCCGGGTGGCCCAGACTATCTGCGGCATCGTCTCGGCCAGAGTCTGAAATGCCTCTTCGTTTTCTTGCAACGCCATCTCCATGCGCTTGCGCGACGTGATGTCCTCAGAGGCGGCGAACACTCCGACGACTTCTGTTTCGGATTTCTGTAAGCGTTTCCCTGCCTTCTTTGATTGCAGCATTGAAGAGGTATTTTTCTCAACAGGAGATTTTTGAGGTTTCGATTTGGTCGTTTTAGATGAAGACTTCTTCACCGGCATATTCGGTTTAGGGGGTTTTCCCTTTCTTTTCTTCATCACATTTCCATCTACTTTTCTTCAGTTGAGGGACGAAGCCCTTGAAATGATAAATTAAAAATAATTAACTCAGCATAGCGTTTATTTTATCATTGTTTTCTTATTTAGCAAAGCTATTTTCTCAATAAAAATGCTGATTAACTAAGGTCTTTGGGCGGATACCGATATAGGGACTTAAAGCCCGCATGTGAGCATCTGGCCGATAAGTGGGATATTAAAATCTAATTTCGACATAATGCCTGCCTGACGCCTTCTCGGCTATCAGAAACTGTTTGCGCTTTTTTGTTGTTATCTGCATTATTCCACCCCCCGTTACGGTAGAGTTTTCTTTAAATGCTAAAAAACAAACCAATCTAATGATATAATAAAGGAGCAAGAAAATAACGCCAGGCTCCAGAGGACTACAATAAAAATACTGTTCATTCGCCGTGACAACATTGGGGATCTTATCTGCACGACACCCGCAATCCATTCGGTAAGAGAAAAATATCCTGATGCAAAAATAGGCATGTTGGTAAATTCTTATAATGCCGATGTGATTGAACATAATCCTGATATAGATGAAATCTACGTGTATGAAAAAGCGAAACATTCTCCGGATAAAGCCAGGTTGTCTTCCTGGTGGGACAATTTAAAAGTATTCGGGAGGATAAGAAAGGAAAGGTACGATGTAGCGATCGCTTGTGGTTCATATTCGCCCACTTTGGAAAGGTATGCTTTTTTTACCGGGGCGAAACTCAGGATAGGCTATAGGAAAAAAAAGACGCGGACCTTTTTTTATAATAAACCTGTTGTCCCCACGGTTGGTGATGAACATGAAGTAATAAGAGTGTTTAACCTCGTAAGTTCCATGGGAATAAATGGCGGGCCCGGAAAGTTAATTTTAGTCCCTGACGTTTCGGAGTTGAAAAGGTTTGAAGTATACAAAAGAAATGCGCTAAAAGGTCCCTCCAAACCTCTACTGGCGATAGCTATCAGCGCCAGAATCAAGGCAAATAAATTGTCCACGGAGAAGTTCATTGAACTTATTGATAAAATACTCCTTCAGGGAACTGCAAGGGTATTGCTTTTATGGGCGCCGGGTCCTGAAAACAATCCAACCTTTCCGGGAGATAATGAATCCGCAGAACGCATCACCAGGAAGTTTGAAGGACGCATTATTGCATATCCGACCCCATCACTGAAGTCCTTAATTGCAGCACTGGCGGGTTCCGACATGGTAATTACCCTGGATACCGGGTCTCTCCACATGGCAGCGGCACTGGGTAAGGTTACGGTGGCCATGATGACAAAGGGCAAAGCAAGAACATGGTATCCGTGGAAAACCAGGAATGTAGTCATTGCTGCTGAAAATGCGGTGGATGAAATTGAAGTGGACAGCGTATTGCAGGCGGTAAACAACGTTATGGCGTTCAGCGTTGAGCGTCATGGAGCAAAACCTGAGGAATGAAAAAACTTTTCTTTATCAAAAAACGTTTTTCTCTTCACGGCGGAGCTGAAAATTACATGAAAACGCTTGTTACTCAGCTAAAGCGCGATTACGAGATCACTATTCTTTCCACACACTGGGAACCTGCTGATGGGACGCATTTCATTCACATACCGAGTTCGAGGATCACCTCGTTCCTCTCCCTTGCTACTTTTAACGCGAATGCCTGTAAAGCGGTCAAAAGCAATGCCCCCGATTGTACCATAAGCCTTGAGAGAACACTCTGCCAGGATATTTACAGGGCCGGTGAGGGCTGCCACGCGGAATGGCTGGCGATACGGTCAAAGCTGGAGGCCTTTTATAAGAAAATCTCATTTAAAATAAATCCCCTGCATCTAAGCCTGCTCAACATGGAGAGGAGACTGTTCTCCGATACCCCCTGTATAATTGCCAATTCCAATATGGTCAAAGCTAATATTATAAAACATTACGCTGTGCCGGCAGAAAAAATTCATTTGCTCTATAACGGGGTCGATTTGGACCGCTTTAGGCCGGAAAACAAAGAGAAATGGCGTAAGAACGTTAGAAACAATCTTGCCCTGGGGCAGGATGTAAATCTGGCGCTGTTCGTCGGCTCCGGCTTCAGGAGGAAGGGTCTGCAGGTCCTGCTTGAAGCTGTTTCTCTCATCAAGAACAATGCAATGCAGGTATTGGTTATCGGCAAAGGCCCCGTGCATAAATTCAAAGCACTGGCTGACCGGTACGGCATTGCGGACAGAATTATTTTTATGGGACCTCAAAAAGAGATAGAAAAATATTATTCGGCAGCGGACGTTTTTGTACTTCCCACGCTTTATGACCCATTCAGCAATGCAACTCTTGAGGCAATGGCGTCCGGCATCCCGGTCGTCACTACAGGGAACAACGGAGCGGCAGAGCTCATAGAGAACGGGAAGGAGGGATTTATAGTGGACAATATGTTTGATGCGCAGGAACTTGCAACTCATATAGCTTCTGCGCTTTCTGGTGCACACCACATGGGTGAGGCCTCACGCAGAAAAGCCGAGGAGTTTTCGATTGAGAAGACCGCAGGCGCTTTTGGTGAAATAATAGACCAAGTAATAAATGCAGGTAAAGGTAAAGGCAAAGGTTAAGGTTAAGGGTAAGATGAGGTAAGGCACTTCTGCCTTAAGCTGGTTTCTCTATGGAATTTGATAACGTAAATAGAATCCTTGTCATAAAACTCCGGCATATCGGCGATGTGCTTCTCACTGTTCCCGTATTCAGGGCGCTGAAACAGACATTCCCCTCTGCCCTCACAACAGCCCTCGTCAATGCCGGCACCGAAGAGGTTTTGAAAGGCAACGCATATATTGATGAGATACTTGTTTATGACCGGGAGATCAAGATGCTGCCCGCTCTGCCCAGATATAAACGGGAAGCGGATTTTCTTGTACAGGTAAGGAAAAATGCGTTTGATATGACCATTGATCTCACTGGCGGGGACAGGGCTGCACTACTTTCGTACCTGTCGGGCGCCAGGTACAGGACCGGGTGGAAATCTAAAAAAGGATTCATCGGGAAAAAATATCTCTATACTCACCAAACCAGGCCTGACGTCAATGAGCATATCGTTCTGCAAAACATGGACGCCGTCCGGCCATTCGGGATTGATGCGGAAGACCTCTCCATTGATTTTTACATCCCTGATAAGGATAGAATTTATATAAGGAAAATCCTTGGCACAGAAGCGCAGGAAAAGGGACGTATTGTACATGTTCATCCGGCATCGCGATGGCTCTTTAAATGCTGGAATGACCGTTCAATGGCAGAAATTATCAGGTGGCTTCTCGACAACGGCATGACAGTGGCAGTCACATCATCACCCGCGCAGAGTGAAATCAAAAAGACGAGGGACATTCTGTCCATTGTAGGCCCCAACGAGAGACTTGTTGACCTCTGCGGAGCCACTACTATCAAGCAACTTGCCGCGTTGTCCGAAATCGCAGCCCTCTTTTTCGGAGTTGACTCCGCTCCCATGCATATCGCTGCTTCGGTCGGAACTGCGGTAGTTGCTCTTTTTGGTCCGAGCGGTGCGTTCAACTGGGGACCCTGGGATAATATAGAAAGCAAGAAACTCAAGGGCAGCCTTGCGGGCGCTCCCTATTCCAGGAGGAACGGAATCCAGACCTTCGGCATTCATACGGTAATACAGGAAGAGCTACAATGTGTGCCCTGCGGCAGCGATGGCTGCAACAGCAGCAAGACGAGTAAATGTCTTGAGGAAATAAAACCGGAAACTGTTAAGGAAATACTATCTCACCGATTGGAAGAATGGACGGGGAAATCCAAATGATCTCTGTGCTCCACACTGAATCGTCGACAGGCTGGGGGGGCCAGGAGAACAGGACCCTCAAAGAGTCGATCGGCCTCAAAAAGCTCGGCGCCAGGGTGGTCATTCTGTG
>Ga0181539_1001635_pt1 | contig 24249 bp, 19 predicted proteins | sample PEATcosm2014_Bin_46_FD_119767 | JGI IMG/M metagenome (GOLD analysis project Ga0181539, IMG submission 119767) | Peatland microbial communities from MTU Mesocosm Facility, Houghton, MI, USA - PEATcosm2014_Bin23_60_metaG | ecosystem: Environmental > Terrestrial > Soil > Wetlands > Peat | place... | reverse complement strand
CAGGAAGATCGGCACGTCGAGCACCTCACGCTTCAGCGGGTAGCCCATCTTCCCGGTCAGGCCCCGTTCGCCGAGGTAGTGCCCGTGGTCGGTGGTGAGGACGAAGAGTGTGTCGCGCGCGCGGCCGGAGTTTAGGAACGTGTCATAAAAATGCCCGAACCAGCGGTCCACCAGCGTCACCTCGCCGGCGTAATTGGCCCGCATGCGTCGCAGCTCCGGCGCGGTGTAGCCGCGGTCCCGACCGTAGAGCGCCCAGATCACGTCCACCACCTCGTCCCCCGACGAGTCATACATCCGGCGATAGTACGCCGGCGGGTCCCACGGCTCGTGTGGGTCGAAGGAATCCACCACGAGGAAGAACCGCTTTGCGTCGTGGTTCTGGCACAGCCAGTCGGCGGCCTTGCGGAAGACCTGCGCGGGAAAGTAGTCCTCTTCCGACCGGCGCGCGGCGACGTTCTGCAGGTAGAGGCGGTGGAGCTCCACATAGCGCTCACTCGACCGCAGGGCGGGGGGAATGTGGCGCAGAACCTGTTCATCGGGCAGGCGCGGGCCGGTGCGCCAAGGGTCCGTCTCTTGCCCGCGAATCCACTCCCACTGCTGAAAGCCGCGGTGGAAGTTCTTGCCCGGCTTGAACTGGTGGTAGGTGTCGGTGATGAACGCAGTGGTGTAGCCGGCCTCCGTGAGCAGTTCGGCCAGGGTGTCGAATTCTTCCTCGATCGGCCCCCAGCCCGGGGCGCCGACGAAATCCCCCTTGGGCTGGTCCCAGTATCGGAAGGGCCAGACGCGCCGGCCGGTATGCAGCGCCCGGCGGCAGGGAAGGGTCGGCAAAGACTCCGGCGCCGCGCACGTGAACCGCAGCGACTCCGCACCCAGCCGGTCAAGGGTCGGCGTCCGCGCCCGTCCGCCCACCGGGTACACGTCCGCGTAGCATCCGATATGGTCCATCCGCAGCGAATCCATGATCACGAGGATGACGTTCATGCCTGTTCCCTCCGGCTACATCGTAATCTGATGCCTTCGCCGGCCGTTCCGAAAGCATTCTTCGCCTTGGTCTTGAGTTGAGACAAGAAGGTCGGCCACGCTTTTCTGTCAATGAATGGGTTCCCGCCGCCTGTCATCCGTTCGCGTTTCTCTAGAGTGTCGTTCTGACCAGGGTGTGCGCCGATGAATACATCAACATCGTGCCGCTCAAGCTTCTCCAGGGAGGTCAGATAATGGCATGTCTCGCGCTCTGCATGAGGTCGCTCCCCCTCCATTCTTCGGCGGCCTGCCGGTCTTGAACACGGCTCCAAGGCGCTGAGTGTTGTTGAAACGGGGCCGAATTCAAAAGACGACTTGTGACGTGTCCGCTCCGTGCGGTTCATTCTTGAGAACCCGTTAAGACGCTTTCAGCAGTTCCAGCATCTCGCGGTCGAGTTTGTGCCCGCGGAACTCCTCGTACTTCACGTCCGCCCGACCGCTGTCAAGGACGCCGAACGCGTCTCGAAAGTTCCACAACGCCCAACCCCAACCGGCTTCTTTCCACAGCGTTAGGTTGTCGCGCATCCAAGCGAGCACCACCTTGTGCGGCGTATGCTGGAACGCCCCCCATTCGCCGACGTGCACACCCACTCCTGTGCGCTCCAGTCCTTTCCAGGGTTCGATCCGTTCCCTGTATAGCCATCCCTTGTCCCAGACTTCATTGTTGTGGCTGCGCTTCAATGGCCAAGTTGGTTCGGGCCATGTGTCCGAACCACCGATCCACGATGCCTTGTAGTGGCTGACCTGCATCGGGTCGTATCCGCGCGTGCTCTGGGCAATGCCAGTTTTCGCCAATCCATGCACAGGATCCCGTCCCCAGTGGAGTCCGTCGGCAATGATGAGCCGGTCGGGGTCTTCAGCGTGGATCGCCTCGACCAGACGCGTTACGACGCGCACATAAGTCTTTTCAGGGATAGCGCCAGGCTCATTCAAAAGGTCAAAACTCACCTGTTCATTCGGCACGCCTTTATACCGTCTGGCAAAATGCGCCCAATGAAATGCGCACGCCTCCAGCGCTTCATCATTGTTCCATAGCTCCAACGGCTCTTTCGGCGGGTTCACGCAGTATCCCGGGGCCCGATGGAAGTTCATATTGACGTGCACACCATACTCCCGGCCAAGTTCCACGGCCTGATCAATTTCCTTGAGCGCGTCCTCGCGCAATTTGAGCCAATCTTGGGCCTCCGTCCAACAGCGGTAAGACATGGGTAGACGCACAAAATTAAAGCCCCACTCCTTGATCCACTCAAAGTCCTGCGCGCGGAACGATGCGTTCCGTTGCGCGACGAACTTCTCCAGCAAGTTGAACCCTCGCCAGCGCGGGAGCCTCGAGGCGTTCACTTTACCAGCGTCTTTCGGCACGGTGCTCTCCTTCCGACTGCCATCGGGTGAGGCAGACTTATCTTGTCCGGTCGCTTCGCCGGCAAGCACGCCGGGCAAGGCCATCCCCGCCGCAACGGTCGCTCCCAGTTTCAAGAATGTCCGGCGCGAACACTCTCGCTCCACGCTGCGCACTCTCCTTCCAATCGGGATTTCCCATTTGGCCGCTCCTCCATCGGAACAGCGGGCGAGGGTCTCCTACATATCTATAGTACCCGTGTCGTATTATTCTATTCCCGAGAATTATGCAATCATCTCCTCGTAACTCCCGCAAAACTCATTTGTTTCGCAATCCGGCTAGGCGCCCTCGTGCGGGATGAGGAGATAGGCGGGCACCTTCTGCCCCTGAGGGACGGGCATGGTTTCCGCCGTCTCCACCGTGTACTCAATCTTCCACTCTTCGTAGCCTGGCCATGATCGTCTGTGCAGGATCTCCATGTCGAGCGACGGTGCACTGGGGATCGGGCCCACCATTTCCCGATGACGTCGGAGCAGTTCATCACGATCCGCCCACGTGGCCATCCAGCACCCTTTCTTTCCCTGACAGAGCTTGTAGGTATTCCCAGGTATTCCCGGGACAGCACCGCCATTGATGCCGAGAAGACCCGCCGGGCTTACCTGCCGCTGAAGGATCAGGATCGTGACTGCATGTGGTGCGTGCCCCGCATTCTTTCCGTGGAAGGTCGTTGATACGCCCCACTTGTACATCACCCAGGGGCTTTGTGAATCCCGTACGTGCCGGTGGGACCATCCTTGAACAGAGGCAGTCGCGGCGGCCAGAACGTGAAGATCGCAAAGAGTGCTGACATCAGGAGAATCAATCCGATACCTGCCGCTTCCCCGCTTTTTCCAAGAGGGGCTCGCCTCATCGTGACGTAACTCGCAATCTGGCCTATGCCAACTGCAACACCAAAGATCGCGATGTCTATCCAGAGCACATGATGACCCAGGACCGCTGTGTATGCGTAGAACAGCGCAACGATCCCGATGAGCATCACGGCGAGGCCCAAGGCTACGCCGAGGAAGAAATCGCTCACGTTCCTTCCGCAGATGGCGTAGGTCAGCATAGCCCAGACAACCGCTGGCCAGAATGCCAGCTTGCAGTGTTCCCACACGCTCTCATTCACAGCAGCAAATATCCCGACCGGCGGCCATCGCCTGAGCAAGTCAAACATGAAGTGCATCGCGCACCCGGCCAGAAAGATCGCCGGGATGCCCAACAGAGTCCACATCAGAAGCTCGTCGTCCATACTGATCTGGCCTCCCACGCCAGCTCGATTGTATGGCACATCCCCGACAGCGTCAAGAAGGTGTGTTCAGCGCCACCCAATATCTGTTCCCGGAGGACTGCAGTGTGGGGCCTTCTCCTGCGATGGGTAGAAGAGTGGCGACAGTTGGTCGAACAGGTCAAGAATGCGGAAGGGATTTCCAGCAAGTTCAGGGTTGAGGAACAGTCATCTCATCTTTCTCAAACGCCGCGATCAGTCCCTTGAAGAAAATCTGATGCCCCTGGTCAATTGGATGATTTAGACACGTCCCCAGCAGAACCATATAATTCAACCCTTGCCGGCCTGCATGCTGCCACCCACGGTAATTGTCCACCAGGCAGCAGTGCTTTGCCTGGGCCACCTCGCGCATGGCCGCCGCGTAATCGCCCATGTTCCCCACCGTCGCGATCCATTTCAGGTTCTTCATGCTCGGCGTCATCAAGATCACTGCCGCACCGCTCGCCTGAGCCTTGTCAACCATCGTCTCCAGGTTCTTCTTGTACTCCGCTGGCGGCAAGCTGTTGCCGCTTTTCCCGCGGTTATTGTCGTTCACCCCAAGCATGATTGATACCACGTCCGGTTGGTGCGCCGTCACGTCCGTGGCGAACCGCTTGAGGGCGCTCCGCGTGTCGTCGCCGCCCACACCGGCCTTGACCACAACGATCTGCCTGTCCGCCGCCGGCACGACTTTATTTTTCGGCGTCACCACAACCTTGCTTTGTGGATACGCCATCTCCAGCCATTTTACAAACCGGTCCACATACGATCCCTTGCCGTCCCGGAAATCCGTCCCCGGCTGAGCCGTGATGCTGTCGCCGAGAAACACGATCGTCACCGGCTTGCCCGCGGCCATCCTGTCCCGCGCCGTCTGCAGCACCGCCGTGTTCGCGACCGGCGGCACGCCTTTATATGCCGGATCAATCAGATTGATGTTCTCCATCGTCAACTTCATCGTATTGGGGGGCAGATAGACGCTGAGCAGCGGTGTCGCCCCGGCATCGGCCTCCGGCAACTGCGGCTGGGAATTATCTTCGACGCCCTTCTTGACGACCACTTTTCCGGCGGTCGTTTGCTCCACTAGGTCCAATCGTGTCTTCGTGTAATCATATTCGAAGTGACATTTTTGTCCCGCGTACTGACTACCGGGCAGCCCCGCTACGCTCCACAAATCCCAGTCAACCGCATAATCCGCGCCCTCGACCAGCTTGACCTGCGGATTGTCTGCCGGCGTCACGACAAGCGACTTCGGCCGCAAGGCGCCCGATACCCACGCCACGCCCGGCAGCATCACCGGGCCGCTGTACGACAGCGGCCCGGCCTTCAGCTTGCCATCCCAGCGGCCGTGAATCACGGGGAGGGACTCGATCATCACCGATTCTTGCAGCGGCATGATCGTCAGCTTCATATCCTCCAGCTTTACATCTCCCGGCCTAAGCCCCGCACCCCAAGCTGCAGCCGCCAGCCACGCCACTGTCATCATCGCCATCGTTGTGTCTTTCATCATGCTGGATTCCCTTATAACAGGATCGCTGGGGACACAATCCGAGATTTGCCATTTGACCGTCCCTCCGCAGATGGCCAGCTCCGAAATGACGTATTGTAGCCTCGAAGCAGCCTGCGTCAAGTCCATTCCAGGAGGCTTTCCAGCCTTGGAGACCTCTCGACGACCCTGAACAGGCGAGAACCCGGGCCAAAGGCCATCGTCGAACCGTCTCTTGGTAGCAGGAGAGCATAGGGGCAGACAGCGGGCCAATTTCGTAGGACGGGCTTGTTCTTCCAGCCGTTCGGGTTGCTCCGTTGTAAGAATCACCCGTTTCAGCGGCCGAGTAAGCTTGCGATCCAGCGAAGGCGGGGGCGCCGACTTTGGCTTCGGCCTGGACAGGCTGGCACCGGCGAAGCTGGGCATTGACGGCATTCGCAAACTCTGGCGGCCGCCGTACGTGGCGAAGCAAGTTCTGTCGGGTCTAGTCCGTCCCCGAGGTGACGCGGAGCACCTCGTCCACAGTCGTGATCCCTTGTGCGGCCTTGCGGAGGCCGTCGCGGCGCAGAGTGACCATCCCGGCTGCGACGGCAGCGCGCCTGAGGTCCGCCGGCGGCGTGCTCTTTCCGATGAGCGCGGCCAGTTCGTCCGTAATGGCCATGAGCTCGAAGAGACCGATGCGTCCGCGGTAACCGGTGTTTCGACATTCTTCGCATCCCTTGCCTCGGACAAAAGTTTTCTGATTCAGTTCAGCGGCGTCGGGCAGGCCGGCAAGAACCTCTGCGAAATCCCGCGTGTCAGGCTCTCTGCAGTTCTGGCAGACCCTGCGCACGATGCGCGAGGAGGAAGAGCCTTTTAGGGCGTCGCGGATCAGCCACGGTTCAAGGCCCATGTCGGCCAGCCGTTGCGGCACTTCGGTCGCGTTTCGGGTGTGAAGCGTCGTGAAAAGGAGGTGGCCGGTCAGAGCAACCGCCGGTAGCAAGAGCGCCATCTCCCGATCTCGAATCTCGCCCACCATGATCACATCGGGGTCCTGCCTCATAAATGACCGAACTGCCGCGCCGAACGTCAAGCCAATGCCCGGCCTGAGCTGCGCTTGAAGCACGCCGGGGAGGATGTACTCGACGGGATCCTCGATGGAGAGTATCTTGCGTCCGGGCGTCGCCGCTAAGCCGAGCAGGGAATAGAGGATCGTGGTCTTTCCGGAACCGGTGGGGCCGGAGACGATAAAGATGCCCCAGGGACTCGAAGCCCATTGCTTGAAGGCTGCGATGGTTTCCGGGGACGCGCCAATTTCCTCAAACTTGAAGATCGGCGCCTGAGGCGTGAGAATGCGGGCAACGGCCGAATAGCCGCCCCTGCCCCTTATGCCGACCTCGTACCGCATGAAGCTCACACGGATATCGTATTCCTTTCCCTCGAGCGTCTTCACTATGCGACCGTCCTGCGGGAGGTTCTTCTCAGCAACGTCAACGCCCGATAAGAGCTGCAACCTTGTGACGACCGCGTCGTAGGTCTCCCTATCCATTGGCGTCGGCGGCTGCAGGAAACCATCTATGCGCAACCGGACCTGCCCGCCGTCGGGGGTCGGTTCCAGGTGGATGTCGCTGGCGCGGGACCGGATGCCCTCGTCAAGCAGCGCCTCGACTTTCCGGATGGTCGGCTCTTCTTCCGCCAGTTCGGTGCGCTCCACCTCCAACGATTTGCCTCCGGCGCTGGAGAGCGGCAGGGCGCCGGAAGCAAGCCCTTTGGAAATAGCCTGACACGTCTTGTCCAGTTCGCCTTGTATCTCCCCCACGCGACATAATTCCTGCACGTGAATCGAGTACAGTCTCGGAAAGGCTGCGACGGCCTGGCTGAGCCTCTTGCCGAAGCGGATGGCGGCGCAGATCCTGGCCAGAGCCTCCTGGACATCCGGCAACTGTGCCTGGGTGCGCTGAATCTCCAGCGATGTGAGAAGCGGAACACCGGAGGATAGCAACATGCCCAACTGTGCCCAGAAGCGGATCATTTCGTCGAGCGTATCTTTCGCTTCGCCCGGCACGGCACTCGCATCGCGGTCACGCCTTTGTTCAGGTTTCATGGCTCTCTCTCCCTCCCTAAACGGCCCTCAATTGGGAATAAATCACGCCGTGTTCGCGCTCCTTCTCGCGCGCTTCGATCCACTCGATGACGCGCTGCTTCCGGAACCGAAGCTGCCCTGCGATCTCGAACGCCGGGATCGTCTCAATGACGTTGGCGAGATCTTCTTCAGACACGCTCAGAAACCGCGCGAGGGCTTCCGGCGTCAGGATCTCGGGTGCCCCGCTTCCGGCAGGCGCAACCGGGCTGGCGCACTGTGCGAGAATGCGCAGGGAGACGGCTTCCGACGGCAACTCCTCCGGCAACCGAGCCGCGTGATCGGCAACCAGGCGAAGAGTCCTCAGCGCGCCGGCGCACGGCGGGCAAGCGTTGAGATGCTCCTGCATCACGGCGGCCTCATGTTCGGTCAGTTCTCCCGCTTCATATTCGCTCAACCGTTTCCGGCACTCGTCACAGTTCATGGTCCTCTCCCAGAAGTCGCTGCATCTCTTCCGCGAGCCGCAACCGGGCGCGGTGGATGTGTGTCTTGATCGTCCCCAGCGGAAGCTTCGTCACCTCTGCGATCTCGCCATAATCCATCCCATGGCGATAGCGCAGCAGGAATGCCTCGCGCCAGGCGATGGGCAACTCGGCAATCGCCGCCTCAACGTGCCACAGAAGGTCGGTCTGTGAAGCCGCCACTTGAGGGTCGGGAAAAGCCGCGGATTCGATCAGCCCTTCCACAACCAACGGCAGCATCGGACGTTTGCGGAGGGAATTCAGGCAGCAGTTGCGGGCTACCGTGAAGAGCCAGGTCCGGAACTTCGCTGTCGGCTCGTAAGTGTCCGCTGCGCTGACGGCACGCAGGAACGTTTCTTGCAAGGCGTCCTCCGCCGCCGTCCGCTCATTCAGCATCCGCCGAGCAAAGTTATAGATAGGCACGCGGTATCTCTCGAAGAGCAGGGTAAATGCGGCATGGTTCCCGTACTGGAACATGAGCATCAATTGCTCATCGGACATCCGGTCTGCGTTCACCCGGCCGGCCTCCTGGCGTAGTTCCTGCATATGTTAACACAGCAGCCGCTGAAAAGTTTCGGAAATTCAGCGTTGCCGCACCGTCGTCGGCCGAATATCCTGTTGGCACACGCGAGGACGCGGAGAAGCAGGTCTTCAGGTCGGCATGAGCGAGCCGAGGAGGGTGTGAGCCCGGCGCCGGACGATAGCTGAGATCCGCGTCATCCGGGGCACCGCCATTGACGCCGAGAGGATCCGCCGGGCGTATGAATCTCTCCGACCGCAGGACCGCGACTGCCTGAGACCCTATGGTGGACTTCTCCGATGAAGAGGCGGCAGAGCTGGTGGTCTTAACGAGGCGGGAACTTGCGCGGCTGATCGTAGAGCCACATCCCGCCACGAAACCGATTGAACTCCCAGGACAGGCGGGCGCGATCCTGCGGCACGTGGTCCCGTACTGCTTTCCGGTGTGGGGACTGGACCACTCTTGAGGGCTTCTGCACTTCTTGAGCCGCATTATCCAGTGTTCATTGGTATTCGGCGGTGACCATTTGAATGGCATCCAATGCGTGAACCGTCGCGAGGAGGACGCCACTCCTGCTGGTCTTGAACTTGAGGGACTTGCCGCCCGGAACCATTCGAAGCCGCGCGAACCGTTTGCCCGGAGGCGGCTGCAAGGCGAATGGAACTTCAGCAATCGGCACGGCCGGTAGCTGGGCCGGGTAGTTCAGGAAGCCGGCGACAAGCCGGCTCTTGTCCGGCTGGTGGTTGACCGACATCCAGACGGCCGGATGAGTATCAGCCCAGGCACTCTGCCGGTGGCCCAGGAGACGCTTGATCAATTGCAGCAAGAGCCGGTCGTTAGCTTCACAAGCGACACTCTCGATGTCGGCTGCGGAGTAAACAGCTGCTCCTTTGCCGAACCGGTTGGTGATGATAGCCGGCGTGTCCGTGTCCTGCCACGGGGGCGAACTGTGGATGCTGACCCAGTTCTTCTCAAGAACCGTCCCCCAGGTCCTGGCGTATGGCATCGTGAGCGTGGCGAGAACCTCGCCCTTAACCGGACCTCTCAAGCGCAATGTCCCGGCGCTCCGACCTGCGTGATCGCGGATGCTTACGAAGCTCATGCAGGTCTGCGGACGAATCGCTTTGAGAAGCTGAGCGGTGCGCGGCTTGACGTAACTGACAGATCCCAGGTCATCGGCGGCGAAGTGGCAACCGAAAACGTCCGCGAGCATGAAATCCTCATGCCGAACACCCCGGGTTTCCGTAAGCGAGGTGTACCGACTGGCGTAGATGCGTCCTCCGCGACGCACGTACTCGCGAAATGCGATCACTTCTTCGGCATCCATGCGCAGCACGTTGGGCAGGATGATGACTTTATAACGATTCAGATCCGGTAAGTCTTTTCGCGTGATGATGCCGAACGGCACGTGGCCTTGCTGGAGCACGCGGCAGACACCGCGAACGGATTTTTTGTGAGGATATGTGTTCGCCCAAAGCGCCGCGTCCCTGAGCGGCCGACCATTCTCGCCGAAATCCATCTTCGAGTCGCTGCTGAAGTAGACCGCCACGTCCTCCACCGGTTCACCGCCGAGCCACGGCTCATAGGCGCTCAGCTCGCGGTAGATGTCGTGGATCATCGCGTAGGGTCCCGGATTGGCGCTGCCGTCGGGGTTGATCGCGTCAATGAACAACATGGCCGCCCCGGACAGAACGGAAGTCAGCGCGGTCACCCGCATCTCTTCGAAGCTCTTGTTCTCTTCATGATCGCGGAGGTCGGTGCATCGGCTAGTCATGAACTCGACCGGCTTGTTCTTCGACAGGCCGAACATCAGCTTGCTTTCGACCAGTTGGTTGAGCGGATCGCCGTAAGCGTCGGCGCCGAGGAAATCGTTCGCCCGGGCGGATCGGCACGACAGGCCCAGCGTCCAGTTGAACGTCGCCGTAGCGAAATTGTGATACACAGTGACGCCCGGACTGGCGCGCTTGGCCTGGGCCGTAAGCTCCTGGGCGAACTCGATCATCCACCGCTCGCGCGCGTCCTGGAAACGGCACCAATCCGGAGAGAACCAGTCAATGGTCTGCGGAACCTCCGCGCCGGTCTCGGCCATGTACCGGGCCTTGCACCGGTCGCAGATGCAGATCATCGGCCAGAACGTCATGTCGAAGAACGCCCCGTCAAACCTGTAGCCGCCCAGGAGTTCGCCAGTCTGCGCCATGGCGAAAGCCCGATATCCAGGCTGATTGGGACAACAGATGCCGTAGCGGCTGCCGACGATTTCGTCCCCGTCGGCCACGCCCGGCCGGCCGGCGGCTGAAACCATGCGCCATTCGGGATGTTCGAGGTACGCCCAGTTGTTGTACACCACGCTGTAATAAATGCAGGCGCCCATTTTCGCCTTGCGCAGCAGGCCGAGTGTCTCGCCCACAATGTCGCGGCCTCGCAGCCCGGAATGCATCTTGCCGGTCTTCGTCGGCCAGTAACAAAGCCCAAGATGCGACTGCGCGTAGAACATCACCGAAGAGAGGTTCGCCGTCCTGTAAAGCTTCACCATGGCGGCCGGGTTGTACTTCGACAACAATTTCGGGTCCCAGTCGGCAATGTGCATATCCACCAGCATTCGCCGATAGCCGCGCTGGAACCAGGGCCGCGTGTCCGTTGATCTCTTCCGGGCGTTCATTGTCAGACCTTCAAGTCGGGGTTGCCCGGGCCGAAGTGCTTGAGCATCACAATCGGATCCGTCGCGGAAGAGTTGATGATCTTCACCCCCTGACGCGCCGCCGTCTCGCTCACGAAGTACTCATCATGGGTAAGCTGACCGAAACGGATTAGAGCTGGCGTTTCGATGTCCCATACCGCCATGCGACCATGGCCTTGCATCATGATCAAGCCGTAAGCGCCACCGTCGCGAATGGTCGCCGCCTTGCCGGGCAACACGGTCAATTCCTTGGCGCTGAAGGCGTCCGACAGATAACAGATCCAGTTCTCGATATACCCTTCGGCCTTCATCTGTGACAAAGGGTGAACCGGTCTTGGAAGCATGAAGTTGTGTTCAACAAAGCGGTCATCGATATTTCTCTCCCAGTCGAGAGCATCAATCAGATGATCGAAATCGCCTTTGCGATTCTCCGGCGTGTCTTTCCAGAGCAAGTCATCGGAGAGAACTCGATCACCCGCCAGCGACTGGTACATGGCAAAGACATCCGAAGCTTTCTGCGGCTCGTAAGTGCACAGGCTGCCCGGAGCGTGAAGAACGCCGGGTGGCACGTTCCAACCGGTTCCCGGCTCGAGACGGTAAGCTCGCGACAGGTTTGTCAGTTTGTTGTCACCTTTGCTGAAGCCCTTAAGACATTGCCGGACCTGGTCCTTGGTCGTGCCAGGCTCCAGGCCAAAGAAAGTGCAGGGAAAATCGCCGCCGTAATTGTTGGCCTGCGGCGGGAAATAATAGGCCTCGGGTTTGCCGAGTTGCCCGACCAAAGCCGCATGTTTGTCGCCGTGGTGGACGTGATGCGGCAAAGGGCCTTTGTTGTCGAAGAATTTCGAGTACATCGGCCAGCGATTGTGCTCGCTCCAAATCCGGTCGCCGATCAGCTCGCCTTTGAGCTCGGCCACGGCGTCGCGCAGCAGCACCTTCTCAATCTGACCGCCATCTTCGATGACGACAAAACTCAACCCTTCATTCGGACTCGTGAGCGGCCCGTTGTCCGCCGGCGTCGTGGAGGAAAGCCAGCGTTCGTCAATGCCTCCACGCACGCCGCCCAAAGCGTAATAATCATCCGGGTGCAGTTTGATCCGCCTTCCTGGAACGCAGAATGACCGAGGCACCCAGGCAGGAGCAAGCCGCAAGATCCCTGCTCCGTGTTCCATCGCCCTTTCAGCAATTGCTTTCGCCGAAGACCTTCTGCTCGCCGCAATTCTCCCTGGCGTTCTTTTCTTCCGCATGTGGATTTCCCCTCCGGCTCAGCGTACTGACCGGGATTTGCCAGATGGCCGCCGCCCACGTAGCGGTCAGCCATCAAGCATGGGATTCTGACCCTCAGAATCCCGCTTGTCAAGAGGAAATCTTGCGGCGAAACAAGGCCTCTGCTCCGGCCGCCTAAGCTACGATGAGAACGGCATGATCGGCTGCCCCACGCAGGCGCATTGTAAGAATCACTGGTTTCAGCGGCCGAGTAAGCTTGCTGAATGCCGGGGCACGCGATCGCTGATTCTTACGCGAGATCGGGATCGCTCAGGGCGAGAACGGCTCGGTTGGTTCGTACAGAAACGCCAACGAGAGTAAACGGCAGCATCTTGATTGCGCGGGGTCAGGTCCCGTGAGACCGTTTGCGTTCCGTTGTGCATCCGTCGGAATGCGTCCGGCAGCATGGGTACCATCTCATGAACCCTCTGCCTTCAATGAGAATTCGCTGAGCCAGTATGGTTGCACGACGAGTAGACCTACGGCGTAGAGCGGCGGAACGCTGGATGAACAAACACAGCGCCAGCATCTCTGCCGTCAGGAATCCGAGATAGCTGTGGAAGAAGATGCGGTTCATGCGTTTCCACCCCACCCACACGTGCTCATGGCAATCGAACGAGGCTTGCTCATACGCGGGCAAACGTTGCTCCACCACCTTCAGCGCTTCGCCAGTCCGCCCCAGCTTGCGAAGTGCCCGCAGCTCGACCATCCAGGTCTGGCCGCGAAAGAGGTCGCCGGGTGTCCGTGGACCGCGACGCCATTCTTCCACGCTTCGAAGCGCATCTTCAGCCTTGTCCATGTGGAGTTGTGCCTGCATGCGGAACTCAAGGAAGAGACCCGATCGCGTTGGCCTGAGTTTCAGGATCGTCGCCTTGATCGTCTCGCCATCGCGTGCTGATGGTACTCCGCCGTCGTGCGCGCCAATTACCCGTGCGGCGGATCAATCGCATTCGATCGCCACCGCGCGGACGGGGAAGGATTCGAGGCCGCCCATCCTGGCGGGGAATGCGAAGAAGAGGAACCGTGTTTTCCGAAGCTGGTCGAGGCCGCTCAGCGCCTCGATGAGGGGGATCTCGTTGGAGAGCAGGAGGTCGTGGAGATAGTACTTCTCGATCTCTTTCATGAGGACCCGAGGATCTTCCGGGAAGACGGTGTCGTCCACGCCCACCATCTTGACCTTCTTCTCCGCAAGGTATTCGGCGCCGTCCCTGGCCAGGTAGCACCGGTCCTCTCCGGCATGCGGGCACTTGCCGATGAGGACGATGTCGTCCTGCCGGACCTGCGCCTGGCGCAGGATCGCGGCCCCGATCGGGGTTTTCGGCGCCAGCTCCTTGCAGTCCACGAGCACCGCCAAGCCGAAGAACCGGTCGAGGGCGATTTCGCTGACGTCGTGGGCGGGCCTGCCGTGCCGCACGGGGACGAAGTGCGAGGGGGCCTCGACGTGCGTGGAGATATGGCTCTCCATGTCAATGAAGTGCATGATCTCCCCGGGCGGATAACGGAATTCCCGAATCTCATATTTCCGTTTTCCCAAGCCGGCCGGCCCATCCGCCTTGCCGGGCGATACCTTCTTGGTGAGATCAACAATCCTTCCATTCGCCAGGCAGGCGCAGACTTGTTCCAGCTTCATCGGACCTCTCCTGGAATTGAATCACCCCGCGAATCGCCGCGGCCGCGCGGCGCGACAACCGACTGTAGCCCGGCGGTTTTTCGCTGTCAAGGCGGATGCGGACGCTCATTGACGATGGTGGGAGGGAGTGCTAGAGTACGCGAGCGCCGGCGGGCGGCTGCCGGCTTGCCGGTTTGCGGAATGGAGATCAGCGCCCATGGCCAAGTCGCGATTTGCGTTCTTCGGCGCGGGGTACTTCGCGCGCCTTCAGATGGCCGCCTGGAAGGAACTCCAGGACGCCGAGTGTGTCGCGCTGTACAACCGCACGCCCGCGAAGGGCGCGGCGTTCGCGCGCGAATTCGGGATTTCAAAAGTGTACGACGACCCCGAAGAGCTGCTGCGCCGCGAAACGGTGGACTTCGTGGACCTCTGCACCAACCCGTTCAGCCTGCCCGGTTTTGTCCGAATGATGGCCGCTCACCAGGTGCCGGTCATCAGCCAGAAGCCCATGGCGCCGTCGGTGGCCATCGCGGAGGAACTGGTACGGACGTGCGGGCAGGCGGGAATCCGCTACCTGATTCACGAGAATTGGCGCTGGCAAGATCCCATCCGCCAGTTGAAGCGGGTGCTGGACTCAGGCGTCATCGGCCCGCCGTTCCGCGCGCACATATCCATGGTCTCCGGCTTTCCGGTATTCATCAACGAGCCCACGTTGAACGAGCTGGAGAACTTCATCCTCACGGACATGGGGACGCACCTTTTCGACATCGCGCGCTTCTACTTCGGCGAGCCGCGGAGCGTGTACTGTCAGAACCAGAAAATTCATCAGAACATCAAGGGGGAGGACGTTTCCACGGCGCTCATGACGATGGGGGAGCGCCGGACCTCCGTCTTCGTCGAGATGGGCTACCCGGAGATCCCGTACGAGAACGACGTCTTCCCGCAGACGCTCATTTTTGTCGAGGGGGAGAACGGGACGGCCGAGATCACCGCGAACTACTGGGTGCGAGTCACGACGCGCGCCGGCACGCAGGCCAGGCGATATCTCCCGGCCATCTTCAAGTGGTCCAGCCCGAACCAGCTGGTCGTGGACGCCAGCATCGTCACCTGCAACGATCACCTGCTGCGGGCCATGCGCGGGGAAGTCCAGGCGGAGACGCCGGGCGAAGACAACGTGAAGACGATCCGGCTGGTGTGGGCCTGCTATGAATCGGCGCGCGACGGCAAGGTCGTCCACCTGAAATGAGGAACTCTGACATGGCCGCCGATCGGCATCGGAGGATACGCGACGAGTACAAGCCTGCCATCGGCAGGAGGCGGAATGAGCTGGTTACGCCGGCGCTCATCCTGGACCTGGACGCCGCCCGAAGAAATATTGACTTCATGATGGGGCGGCTCAAGGGTCTGCCGGCGAAACTTCGCCCGCACGTCAAGGGGCAAAAGTGCGTGGAGCTGGCGCGGTTGCAGCTCGATGCCGGCGCGATCGGCGTCTGCACGGCGACGGTCTGGGAAGCCATCGTCATGGGCCGCGCGGGAGTTGAAGACGTCCTGATCGCCAACCAGGTCGGCGGGACGGAGAAGATCCGCGCGCTGGCGGGAGCGGCGCGGAAGGGGCGTCTTGCCGTGGCCGTGGACGACCCTCGCAACGCGACGGACCTGTCGGCGGCGGTCCGCGCGCAGAAAAGCACGCTGGGCGTCCTGATCGAGATAGACGTGGGCATGGGCCGCGGCGGCGTGCGCTCGCCGGAGGAAGCAGTGGCGCTGGCCCGTCGCATCAGCCGCCTCAAGGGGCTGCGGCTGCGCGGCGTGCAGGGGTATGAAGGCCACTGCATGCACGAACCCGACAGGACCGTGCGCACCGCGAAGGTGAAAGCGGCCATGGCTTGCGTCGCGGAGGTCGTGGACCGGCTGGCCAAGGCGGGATTTCCCTCCGAGGTGGTTTCCGCTGGCGGCACCGGGACGTACGACATCACCGCCGCGATTCCGACGGTCACGGAGATACAAGCCGGGACGTATGTCTTCATGGACAATTTCCACGCGAACCTCGTGCCGGGATTCGCGCACTCCCTCACGGTGCTCGGCACGGTGGTCATCGAACACGGAAGGACGATCGTTTTCGATTGTGGGCGGAAGTCCATCGGGATTGATTTCGTCCAGCCGACGCTGGCGAAGTACCCCGAGCACCAGGCGCGCTACTTCGCTGAAGAGCACGCGCTTTTCGACGTGGACGACCGGTGCGACCTCCGCCTGGGCGACACGGCGGAGTTCATTCCCGGATACGCCCCCACCACGGTCAACCTGTACGACGCCTATCACGTGGTGGAGAAGGACGTCGTGGTGGACATATGGCCCATCATCCCACGCGGGCCTGGGCATGCCGGCATGTTGCCGGCATGACGTTCAACAGGAGAGCGCCATGAAAACGCCACCGCGCCGGATGTCGAAGGAGGAATTCGAGCAACTGTTCCGGAAGGTCTGCAACTGGGGAAAGTGGGGGCCGGACGACGAGCGGGGCACGCTCAACTACATCACGGCGGAGCATGTCCGCCGCGCCGCCGGGTTGGTGAAATCCGGGCGGAGCGTGTCGCTGGCCATTCCGATCAACAAGGCGGCGGGCCCCGACAACCCGGCGCCGCCGGCGCATTACATGGTGCGCAATCACGATCTGGCCGTGCCGCAAGGCGAACCGCGCTTCGCGGTGGACTACCTGGCCAGCATCTGCCACGGCGATTGCCACACGCACATGGATGCGCTCTGCCATGTCAGCTACAAGCGGAAACTGTATAATGGCAAGCCCGCCGCGAGCGTGACCTCGCAGGGTCCCACAACGTTGGATGTCACGGCGTATGCGCAGGGAATCGTCGGCCGGGGCGTCCTTCTGGACATTCCGAAACTGCGCGGCGTCAAGTGGCTCGAACCGGGCGAGGCCGTGACGGCCGAGGAGTTGAAGGCGGCGGAAAAGGCGCAGGGTGTCCGTCTGGACAAGGGCGACATGCTCGTCTTTCGCACGGGCCACCATCGCCGCAGGCTTGAGCTGGGACCGTGGGACAACAACTACGGGGGCCAAGGCAAGGCCGGACTGCACGCAGGCGCCGTGTGGATGCTGCACGAGAGAAAGGTCGCCGCCTTCCTTCCCGACGGCGATGGCGAGACCGTGCCCTGCAACGTCGAGGGGATGTCCTTTCCGATCCACGCGCTTCAGGTCGCGGCCATGGGAATGTGCGTGGCCGACAGCTTGCAGTTCGAAGAACTGGTCGAAGTCGTGGAGGAAGAGAAGCGGCAGGAGTTCATGGTGGTCCTGGCGCCGCTTCGGTTGCCGAGAGGCACCGGCTCGCTGTTCAACCCGATCGCCGTCTTCTAGTTCTGCGAGGAAGGCATGCGCCTCCGAATCGCCACGGCGCAGGCGCTTCCATGCGGTTCATCGCCCGTCCTTGACTTGAAGACGGTTATAGATGTCCCCGGAATAGCTCCGCTCAGATTCTCGACAAGGGTGCATCCTTGAGAACGAGCGGGTAGACAAGGGCGGCCAAAATCGTGTGTGACGCCGCAAGCAGCCAGATGTTCGGCCACCTGCGGTAGAGCAGTGACCACGCCACGCCGGCCGTGAACGTCAACGCCACGAGAGCGCCGTTGCCCGCGTGCACGGCGGCAAATGCTGCCGCTGCTATGAGAACCTGCAGAACCGGTGACCGGATGAGCACCATGAGGCCGCGGTGCAGCAGACCTTGAAACGCTAGCTGCTGGACCACGGCCCAGACCGGATACACCGCGAGAAGCACGCCAACCTGTGGAGTCCAGGCGGGTTGACCGTGAGCGAGTCCCCACCCGACCAATGCGACGCATGCTGCGAGGGTGAACGAGGCGAAAGGAAGAAGCGCCGCCCGCAGGTTGTCAACTCGAAAGCCGAGGTCGTGCCAGGAATGGGGGTGACGCACGACAAGATAGATCGTGTAGACGGCGACCGCAACGCCGACCGCAAGGAAGGACCAGCGCTTCTCCGCGCGCAGTGCTTCGAGAACGACGTACAGGAGTAAGATGCTGATCACGACGCAGGTGTCGATGGCGGCGATGCGCAGGGGTATTGCGGTGGTATTACATGTATTACGGGCACGCAACCCCTGTTTCCTCCATCCCCATGAGCAACGGCCGGCATTCCGTCTGCTGCAGCCCCTTCGCTTTGGTTTTCTTGCCCGGCAAGATACGTATGGCTCGGGACACAGTCAAGGAGTTTCCAGCGTCGCACGAACTCCGCGAACGGCTGACCCGTGGGTGCGCGCGGCGGATCGGCTCGGAGAGGCTATACCTTTCACAGGAATATGCATTCAATGACTGTTCGCACTACTCGGAGCGGACTCCATAAGCCCAGCCATCTCCGCTAAGTCCGACATACACTTTTCCATACTCAGTCTTGTCTCCATCAATGGCGGTGATGCCCGCCAGGCTTCCCGTCGGGAAGTCGCCAATCTTTTTCCAAGTCGTTGCTTCGTCGTCGGACTCCCATATCCCCCACTCATTTTTGACCCAGCCGGCGATGTAGAGGGTTGGATACTTCCCTCCGGGCGCGTCCTTGCCAAAACCGAAGGCGACGACCTCTAAGACATTCGGGACATCAGTCCAAGTGACGCCCGCGTCCTTGGAATGGAGAAATTTGCAGAAAGACACCGGGTGTTTGTCGGTCGCTGCGCCTTGCGTTCCGGCGGTGAAGAAAAGGTGGCCGGCCCGGCACGGCACGGATTTCAGTTTTGCATGAAAGCCGGAATACGGCGAGAGTTCGCCCTGGTGCACAAGCTCCCAGTTGACGCCGCCATCGGTCGAACGGTACAGGCCCTTCACCATGTGATACATGTAGAATGTCCCGAGGGTCACACGGTCAGCGGCGACTTGCTGGCGGTTGAACCAATGCACCCATGACCAGCCCGCGTCATCCTCCGCAATGCCGGGGATGCTGATTTTTACCCAAGTCTTGCCGCCGTCCTGCGTGTAGTAAGGCGGCTTTTTGTCTGAGGGCCCCCAGACGATGTTGAGCGGCGTGCTTGCGGCAATGCAACCATTGACAGGCCAAACCGGCCAATTCGGAAGAGTCGGAAACTTTGTCCAACTCTTGCCTCCATCGGTCGAGTAGCAGGATTCGTCGTCCTTCCTGGCGGCATTAAAGTTCACGATGGCTGCAAGGAATTTGGGGTCGCTCGAGGCATAGTCAATGCTGTAGCCGACGATGAGGGTGTGTTCCTTGTTCGGTCCATGAGTCGAAGGATAGACATCAGGATTCTCGACGTACCACAAAGGACGGTCCATGGAGCCCAGCACAGGCTTTCCACCTGGTGGCGCCGTGACAACGAGTGAGCAGAGTTGTTCGATACCCTTGGACTGGGATATCCAGTCGAAAGGGGCGGCGGTTTTCGGAAGGGTGGCCTTCCAGACGCCGATCCCCTCGGAGAAAAACAGTTCATGGGTCGCTGGATCAATCAGCATGCCTCCGCTCGACAGCCACGGTTCGTTAGTCCACGCGAGCCAGGGCACATCAGTCGCAACGAGTTTGAAATTCCAGTAGGTATCGGTCCAGGTTTTGCCTCCGTCAAAGCTCTGAGCAACGCGGCCTCCCTCGTCGCCGATAATGATATGCTCGGAATCGCCCGGGTCGAGCGCCAGGGAATGGGTGTCCTTTCCGCCGGGATAAATGCCTTTCCAGACGCCGCTCGAATACGCCCAGACGCCGCTCTGATCTCGCCCCTGCACTGCGGTCGTGACATAATAGACGCCGGTGGACGAGACGGCCGCGTGCCGGACCTTCGATGTTCCGCCCACTTTGTCCCCGCCGCTGATCTGTGTCCAGGACGCTCCGGCATCCTCCGAGCGCCATATGCCATTCCCCCAACTCGGGATGTAAATGACCTTCGTCCTGCCCCCCATCAAGCCCGAGGAGGAATCAAAGGCAATGCCCGCATGACCAGGAGCTGGCTGGTCTGCGCCGCCAGGATGTTCCTTCGCGCTGACAGGTATTGCGCTTACGGATTGCCATTTCTTCCCTCCGTCGGTCGTGACAAACACACCGGCATTCGGAGTTCCCACATAGACCACATCCGGATTGGCCGGGTCAACGGCCATCTTTTCGCCCAGCGTTCTAAACTCATCGTTCGCGTCAGCCGCTGCGTCTTGAGCAAATGAGGTTCGCTTCCAGTGGCGTCCCCGGTCATCGCTGCGATAAACGCACCCCCGATAGAACATGTAGAAGCGTTGCGTATTGCTTGGGGCAATGCGGATCTCGTAGACCCCCGTGCCCCCGCCGATGACTGCGACCTCTTCGGCCGGCATGCTGTCCGACGTGACGAGCTGTCGCCATTCCGCCGCATCCCAGACATACGCGCCATAGGTGTCCGCCCGGACCACCTTAGTCCCATCGGGCGCGATATCAATACCCGTCAGCCAACCACCTGCCCCGATGCGAATCGGCTTCCAGTTGTAGTATTGCGGATTATCCGAGCTCGACGAAGGCGCCGCCGCACCAGTCGCCATCGCTACCCATAGCGCCAAACCTGTCAGCAGGCCGCTATTTGATCTTGCTGTCAAATGATCTCCCTCTTATCGTGGAAGGGCGCGTTCCCGTTTCCTCCCTGCGCCCTTTGCGGTGGACGGTAGCCATTCAACCTTGACTTTTAACCCTGAGAAACCCGTTTGTCAAGGGGAAGTCGCGCGGCGAAAGAAGAGCTTTGCTCCGGCGGCCTGGAATAGTATCTGCAGCAGATCTTCGAGAAGTTGTCCATCAACTGGCGCGTAAGCCTGTATTCTGTAATAGGATACGCCCACGCGCGCCCCTCACGCGCCTGATTGGGACGCGGAACCTAGCTGTTCGCCGTAGAACCTATTTGGCCGGCCAGTCCCTCCGAAACGGAATCTTTCCGACCGCAGAGTGATTGTAAAGGACTTTCGGGACTTCTTGCGTTTGACGCGACACTGGACATGGAGTATCCTTCAGATAAAGGAGGAAGCCATGAAAGGGCGTCAGATCTCGAAGGCCGGCACTGACGGGGGAGACGAAACTGTTGACCGCTGTTTGCGTGCCGGCGTGGCTAAGAGCGATATCACCACGCCCGGGAAAGGGGTACTGATCAAAGACCCGTTATATGCGAAAGTTCTGGTTCTGGACGACGGTACGACAAAGATGGCCATCATTGCAATGGACGTTACAGAAATAGGTTGCACAGGTGATGTCAGCGACGACTTTCTTCCGAAGCTGCGCAATCGGATTCAGAGAGAATTGAAAATCTCCGGCCGTAATGTTCTGGTCAACGCCTCTCACGTCCACTTGCCGGGGCGGCCTCTGTGCAACGATGTCGAGCAAATTGACAGAACGTTCGATGCGGTCAGGCGAGCCCTACAGAATATGACACCGGTGAAAGTCGGCGCGGGCCGAGGCCACGAAGACAGGATAACGGTAAACCGAACGCTCAGACTGAAAAACGGCAAAGACTGGACTATCCGCCACGCCAATCCCTGCCCGCCGGACGAAGAGGTCGCGGGTGTTGGGCCGATTGATCCTGAAATAGGCATACTTCGAGTAGACCGAACGGACGGGCGGCCACTGGCGGTGGTCTACAACTTCGCCTGTCATCCCCTTTTCGGCGATCCGCGCGGAGCGATTTCAGCCAATTTCCCGGGCTTCGCCTCCAAAGTCATCGAAGAGAACCTGGGCAATGACGCTATGGCGCTGTTCTTGCAGGGAGCGGGCGGCGACATTATTGATGCGTTCTTCAAAGACTTTAACCGTGCGAGAGATACAGAATCGCTCGGCACAATGCTGGGCCTCAGTACCCTAAAAGCGCTAAAGACCATACGGAGCGGGGATGCAAAGTTGCGTGTAATTTCCGAGACCATAAAGCTCCCCCGAAGAACCGATATTCGCGAACGTATTGAAGAGCTGCGGCAAGAACAAACCGAGCTGTGTGATTCTCTCAGGCTCACCAGTCTGAACTTCAAATCTTTCCTGCCTTTATACATTAAATATACTCTTAATCCCGACTATCCGGCGGATTATTCTTATAGATATATGCAGGAAGAAAAGACAGGCATTGACCACCTTTCCGCTATGGATTCCCATAATAAAGGATGCATCAGAAAATATCTCCAGAATATCTACGCCATGGAAAGGTTGACACGAATCCAGGACAGAATAGCCACGTTTGAATTTTACAAATCGTTAAACGACGCGGCCGGCGAGCCGACCATCCGCGCTGAAGTGCAGGGCCTCAGGGTCGGAGATTTCGTGCTGATAACCTCTCCAGCGGAAGTGCTTGTCGAGGTCGGTCTGAATGTAAAGAAAGTCTCACCCCATAAATACACTTTCATGGCGGCCTGCTCGAACGGCTATGTGTACTACGGCCCACCTGCGGAGGCATATAGCAGGGGCGGGTATGAAGTGACGGCGTGCCTGTTGGCCCCGGAATGGCAGCGGATTTATGAGAAAAAAGCTAACGAGATCATCCGCGCTCTGTGACGTTTACAGAAATGGGGACATGTCATCCGCATGCGGGAAAGCGGGAGCGGGCTTTTAGCGTCGGTTTACATTCATCAGAGCAGCAACTTCCTTCATTTGTTTCACAATTGCTCGATGAAGGCGACCCTATGCTGGCCGGAGCGGATTTCTACAAACCCACTGAGGAGAACCGCTGCGTGCACAGCCAACTCGATGCGGTTTGCCGCAAACGATCTCCCGGCACGATCCGTTTTCGTGACCTTGAAGCCACCAGGCGCGCATACCATCTGCGGGAGCGTTCGACGATCTTCCCAGCAACAGCCGGCCTCGGCGCACCTGAGGCGGACCGCTCTGGCCGAGAGGATGTTATCCCGTCACGCCGCGCGCGATAGTGAATGGAATGGTCACAAAGAGCCCCTCGCGACGTTCGCCCGATTCCAGCTCGTCAATATCGCAGATGTCCGGCATCACCGCGGACGTGAAGGTTCCGCCGATCGCGCCGAGGGGAATGAAAGCCAGCGTGAAGCCCAGGTAAACCCAATAATCCGGAATTTCCCAGATGACACTCCAGCACTTGGCCCAAGAAACGCTCACTGTCGCCCAAGCCTTCACTTTCGAAGGTTAGCCACGCCAGATCAGGGCGCCACGTAATTCTCGTCGCCGCCGTGCTTCTTGAAATACATGTACACAACCATAAACGCCGCGATGGCGCCCAGGTCACAGATGCCGCTGACGATGTAGGTGTATTGATAGTGGCTGTGGGTTTTGTCAAGCAGCCACCCCAGGAACGGTGTGTATACCATGCCCATCAAAATGCCCAGGTTCGAGCCAGCCGAGCCGATCATCGCAAACTTTTCCCTGGGTATGAGGCGGTTGGCAGTGGTTACATTGGCGGTGTTGTAGAACATTTGCAGAATGTTGGCGGCCGAGTAGCCGATGCCGAAGGTCAGACCATCGTGGATGAGAATCCCGCCGGCGAATACCACGGACGCATGCACGACCAGAGTGAGCGTGCTGACCCGCAACGGGTGGTACCGCTGGGCAAGCCAGCCGGCGACCGGTGAGATACAGGCGCCGGCCAACAGGCTCAGGCCGTTGCATAAGCCAAAAGCTTCGTCGGACCAGTGCAGGGAGCGAGCGAAGAAAATGGGATAGCTGAAAATGGCCGAGGCGCCGAATCCCGCCAGGATTCCCGCCAGGAATAAGAAAAGATAAAAGGGTTTGCTGTAGCACTCGACGAGGTAGGTCTTGGTGGCGCGGAGGCCGGCCACGAACGGCGAGTGGCCGCCTTCGCTGGCCGGCGGAGGCGGATACTCGCCCTCTTTGACCTTGTAGATGGACAGGAAAAAGCCGAGGCCGTAGACCACGCTAAGGACGACGAACAAGATGCGATAGTGGGCGGCGGCCACGCTAAATGCAAATATATTGAAAATAGCCCCGATCCCCAGGCTGATGACGCGCCACCAGCCATAAAACCGTCCAATCACCGTATGGGGCACGACATCGTTGATGAAAGCCCCGAACGTCGCGCCTACAATGGTGCCCACGAACGATTGTATGAGGAGGCTGGCGCCGAACAACAGCAGGACGGTGTTGAATGCCGACGGCGTCGGGCACTCGGGCTTCACAAGATGAAGCCATCGTCCCGGTGAACGAGCGCCCAGGATCCCGTCAAGCCACAGCCCCGCGGAAGGGGCAATGCTCATTGTCAGCATCAATGCGCCGGAAATCGGCACGGCGTACATCAGGAACGGACGACGCCGTCCGCGCGGGCCGCGATGGCGATCGCTCTTGTAACTGACGATCGGGCCGACCACGAACCCAAACACGCTCGACACGGTGCCGATCAGGGCGTAAGCGGTATTGGTGATGTTGAAGTTGTTGAGCACCGCCTGCACGACGAGGCCGGCAGAACGATCGACGATGGAGGTCGCGAAATCGCCCCAAAGCAGCCAGCCGAACAGACGCCGTAATCCGGGCTT
>Ga0181539_1001634_pt1 | contig 24262 bp, 29 predicted proteins | sample PEATcosm2014_Bin_46_FD_119767 | JGI IMG/M metagenome (GOLD analysis project Ga0181539, IMG submission 119767) | Peatland microbial communities from MTU Mesocosm Facility, Houghton, MI, USA - PEATcosm2014_Bin23_60_metaG | ecosystem: Environmental > Terrestrial > Soil > Wetlands > Peat | place... | reverse complement strand
GGAGCTAATCAGGCGAGCAGCGGGCCATCCGGGAATCCACCCTCCGGATCCGGATGCGCCGCCATTCGAGAAGATCGAACCGATTGAAACTCGGGGCATTCCCGCCTCGCAGATGCTCATCGCCGATCGTCGATAATGCTGTACTATCTCGATTCCAGCGCATGGGTGAAGCGGTACTTCGACGAGGCTGGCAGCGGCCGGGTGAGACATCTGTTCGCCCAGCATGAAACCCTCGGCTGTTCTCCGCTGGGGCTCATTGAGGCCGGCTCCACAATGGCGCGAAAGCGGACCGCTGGAGAGGTGAAGCCGGAGGAGTTTGAAGGGAAGCGGGCTTCGTTGCTGAAGGATTGGCGACGGTTTCTTCGAATGGAAATGACCTCAGCGGTGGTACAGCGCGCCCTCGATGCCAGCGACATATATGGTTTCCGCGGTGCTGACAGCGTGCATTTGGCGTCGGCCTTGATTCTCAAGGAAGAACTGGAGTTGGACGCCCAGGCGTTCAGGTTCGTCACGTCGGACGAGGAGCTGAAGGCGGCGGCGGAGCAGGCAGGTTTGCTTGTGGCCGATCCCCAGCAGCAAGGATCAGGTTTAGCCACGGATGAACACGGATGAACACGGATAAAGCCAACAAAAATAAGCGCTTATATGTCCTGTTGTTTTACTTGTTTTACTCTTTTTCTGTCTTATTCTCTTATCCGTGTTCACCCGCGGCTAGATGGTCAATGACGGCAGAATTGCAAATCTGCCGTATCCGGGGTTAGGATGAAGGCATGGAAACCTACACCACGCGGCTTGAAAAGTCGGGGCGAATTTTGATCCCGGCGGCGGTGCGCCGGCAGCTCGGGCTTTCCGAGGGTTCGCAAGTGCTTGTTAAAGTGGAAGAGCCGGGCGCGCTTCAAGTCACATCCCGTTCACAGGCTCTGGCCAGGGTACGCGAGGAGATCCGCAAGTATATACCGGCTGGCCAGGATCTGGCTGGGGAGCTGATTCGGGATCGCCGGGCGGAGGTGGAGCGCGAGGACCAAGAGGCCACGCGCCGGTGAAGGCGCAGTTTGTGCTGGACGCCTCCGCTTTGCTGAGCATGGTGCTCGATGAACGGGGTCATGAGCGGGTTCCGGGTGGAGCTGATCCGGTGACGGGCAACCAAAAGAATATTAGCCGCGGATGAACGCGGATGAACACGGATAAGAATAACAAAACTAAACACTTCCAAGCCGAAACCGAAATCTTGCCCAGAGTTTGCTGTCTTAAATGTCTTATTCTCTTATCCGTGTTCATCCGTGGCTAAGAATCGGGCTGCTGCCGGCGTGCTTCGGCGTCCAGCAGGTTCACCGCAGCAGCCAGTAACCTTGGAATGTGGTTCTCCACAATGCCCCAGACCACCTAGGAATCGGTTCCTTCATGGTCGTGGATCGGGACATTGCGAAGAGATCCCATTTTTCGCCATGGGATCTCGGGATGCTGCTGGCGAAACTCCGGTCCGATCTTACGGGAGGCCTCGCCGACGATCTCCAACCTCCGGCACACTGCGTCGAGGAGTACCTGCGCGGGGATTGGCGGCCCGCGGCGCAGGGCGGAATAGCCCAGGGCACTCTGGCACGCATCCCGGATATGCATGAGGTAGACGTACGGATCTTTTGCGGCCGTTTTAGAGCGGTTGCGCCTCTGCCAGTACCCGATCCCGGATGTAGGGGTGAAGGCCCTTGGTTGTAGCCAGATCTACCTCGGCTCCGAGCAAGTCCTCCAGGTCAGCCATCAGACCCGCAAGATCGAAAAGGCTCCGTCCCGGCTCGAGGTCCACCAGGAAATCGACATCGCTATCCGGACGGTTCTCGCCATGAACAACCGAACCGGACACGCGCACGTTGCGGCAGCCGCGCAGCTCCGCCAATCGGATAATCTCGGACTTCTTCTCAAGCCGCAAAGTGTCCAGCGTCAGCATGGTCTTTCCCTTTCCATCTTCCTCCATCGGCCCTTCATATTCCAGCAGGCTGCCCTGGCCGTACCTGACGGTGACGTCACCGGGAAGAATGCGGAACGAACCCAATTTCGAATAAACTTCTTGTAATCAACGGCCAGGAAGCCATCCAGCGGCGTTTCGCGCGCGGCGGGAGCTCATTCGATCCCGAGATGGGACTTGAGGACCGGGTCGTAGTTTTCGGGGGCGGCGCGCTTGCTGAGGGCAAGGGCTTGAGAGACCCGGCCGGCCTGGATGGCGAAGGCATCCTGGACACTGAGTTTGCCGGTCAGAATGTCGCCATGGAGTACAAGTCCATTGGCGTCGGAAACGCCCTCGCTGGATCGGGGCATGGTAAGTTTTCGGTCGTCACGTTTTGAGAAATAGCTATGAACTGGCATTGCATCACCTCAGCTTCACAATAGCAGCAACGACCCCGGGAAACGGCGGGTGAGAGGAGTATCTCTTTTGTTTTCAATGGAAAACGACAGTGAATTGGTTGTGAACGCGCTTGGGCGTGCCCGTGCCCGTGTCGAAAGGGAGCTGAAGCTCCGCCAAACGGAACTGGGCCAAAATGACACCTCTGGAGGGTGGGGTATCATCCGCCAATTGTCAGTTTGGGGAAGATGCGACAAACGGAATTGGGGGAACATGAGTGCGGGGCTCTCCAGAGTGTCTGACCGTTTGCCGTTTGGCGCAGCCGAGGAGGGACATCAGTCTTGATCAACACAGGTCTATGGAGCACGAAGCGGGTTGTCGTAACAGGCGGTAACGGGTTCTTGGGCAGAGCTGTGATGGCTCGGTTAGCCGAGCGCGGCTGCAATGCCGTCACCTGTAGCCGGTCTACGGGTTGTGATCTGCGGGCATTGGATGAGACCGTGCGCTTCTTCAAGCAGCAAGCCCCACACGTGGTAATCAACTGCGCATCGAACCAGGGCGGCATTGCTTATCAGAAGGTGTGTCCGGCCACAATCTACTACGACAATCTCATCATGGGCGCAAACACGGTAGAGGCGGCACGGCTTGCTGGAGTCACCAAATACGTGAACATTATAGCCGGCTGCGCGTACCCTGGTGAGCCGCGAGACGGCATTTTGCGCGAGGATGAGTTCGAGGCCGGCCCCATGCACCCAACCGTGGAGAACTACGGAAGCACCAAACGCGCGGCGGTGATGCAGGCGAAGTGCTATCGCCGGCAGTACGGCTTCGATGTCATTTCGTTGGTCTTGATCAATCTCTACGGCCCAGGCGAACATTTCCACTCGGACCGCTCCCATGCCCTCGCGGCGCTTCTGCGCAAGTTCTGGGAAGCCAAGCAGACAGGCGCCCCCAACGTGTCGCTCTGGGGCACGGGTCGCGCCGTGCGCGAGTGGCTTTATGTTGAGGACGCCGCAGAGGGCATCTTGCGTGCCGCCGAAGTATACAGCGAGGCGGATCCCCTTAACATCGCTGTTGGCGCGGGCATCTCCATCGCCGGCTTGGCGGAGCTCGTCCAGACAGTCGTTGGCTTTGAAGGCGCGATCGAATATGATCCCACCAAGCCCGACGGGGCGATTCACAAGGTGGCGGACATATCCCGCATGCGCGCGTTGCTGAACTGGACTGCGCCGACAGCGCTGGAGGAAGGCATTCGTCGGACCTTAGCTTGGTTCGTTGACAACCACGAGGAAGCGATCCACCACTAATGGACGAAACGAGCATAACCTTCTTCAATTCTCAGGTTTCGCCGCGCGCGTGCGAGCTGGTTTCCGACGTGCTTCGCTCCGGCTGGCTCAGCGAGGGCGCGAGGGTCAAAGAGTTCGAAGGCGCGCTCACAGAGCGACTCGGCCTGGTTAACCCCGTAGCCCTGAACAGCGGCACGAGCGCCCTGCATCTTGCATTGGCGGTGGCTGGCGTGGGCCCAGGCGACGAGGTGATCCTGCCCCCGCAGACCTTCGTGGCAACGGGGCTTGCGATCCTGATGCAGGGGGCGACACCGGTTTTTGCTGATATCAACCCAAACACGGGCAACATCTGCCCCCTGTCGATAGCGAGCCGCATTACGGAGCGCACGAAGGCGATCATTCCCGTCCATTGGGCGGGTTATCCCTGCGACATGGATGAAATCGCGGCAATCGCACAGGCAAACGGTCTCGCCGTCATTGAAGATGCGGCGCACGCGCTCGGCGCCACTTACCGTGGACGGCCAATCGGTTCGCTCTCTCGGTTTACTGCCTTTTCGTTCCAGGCGATAAAGCACCTTACGACTGGCGATGGTGGCGCTCTCTGCTGCCGCAGCCCTGTTGACGCTGCGAGGGCGCGCGCGCGGCGATGGTTTGGCATTGATCGCGCAAACAGTCAGCCCTCCATTCTTGGCGAACGGATCTTCGACATCACCGAAGTCGGCTACAAGTACCATATGAACGACTTGGCGGCAGCTATCGGCCTGGGCAATCTCGAGGATTTTCCGGCGCGTCTGTCGCGGAGGCAGACGATCGCCAGGGAATACCGACGCGAGTTGCAGGGAGTCGCCGGCATCCGTTTGCTTGAGTGCAACCCTGACCGCGTGTCCGCTTCGTGGCTTTTCACAATGCTAGTGGAGGATCGCGAGGGCTTTATTCGAAAGCTCCGCGATTCCTTCATTCCGGTTTCTGTTGTGCACCTTAGAATTGACCGCTACTCAGTGTTTGGCGGCGTGCGTGGGGACCTGAGCAACCAAACGACTTTCGATTCCCATCAAGCCTCGATCCCAGTCCATGAGGCCCTCACTGAAACAGTGGTCGAGAGAATAGTAAGGACAATTCATCAGGGATGGTAGGCCGCGTTCCAGAACGCAACGTGGGGTCGCGACCCGTCAATCTGATATCTTTCACGCCATGCGGGACTTACCGAACAATTTGTTTTTCGACCTCAGACGCCTCAAGCACCTAGGGCCCGGCGCAATTGTCGGCATGGCCGTTCGAATCAGGCGCCCGGAAGAGGCAATAATCGGCGCCTGCTCAATCATAGACGACTTTACCTACATCTCCTGCGCGATTGAAATGGGCGCCTATTCCCACATCGCATCAAACGTCACGATCGCCGGCGGAGGAGCAAAGGTACGGATCGGCGAGTTCTGCGGTATCGCGGCGGGTAGCAGCATTCACGCGATATCGTCGGACTACATCAGTGCTTCTTTTGAACTGCCCAGCATCCCAGAGGGGTATCGCTCCGGGGGGGAGGCGCAGGACGTTGACATTGCAGACCACGTCCTGATAGGGGCGCACAGCGTCGTGATGCCGGGTGTCCGCCTACCCGAGGGATTCGCCTGTACATCTCACACCGCGATACGCCGTCGACAGTATGAGCCTTGGACCCTCTATGGTGGCTACGATTGTAGGCGGTTAACGCGTCGTGAACACCAGGACGCTATCGAAAGGGCCGCCGCGCTCAAACGGTCTCTGGCGCAGCGCCCATCGTGAGTCTTCTGAAGGGGGAGTATGGACCGTCAAGAAATGCTAGTTGAGATCGAAGGATTATTAGAATTGGACGCCGGCTCTTTAGCCGAGTCGGTGCCCCTGGCCGACATTCCCAACTGGGACTCCATGCAGGCGCTCAATTTCATTTTGCTGGTGCAGCAGACCGCCGGCAAAGTGATCGAAGGCGTGGAGGTGAACAGAGCCAGAACGGTTGGAGATTTGTTGGACAGCGTGTTCGGAGCCCAGTCGCGTGGCTGACTTGCCCGACGCCGCATATCCGTACGATCTCGGGGGGAGGCGGATCCTCGTGACCGGCGCTTCGTCCGGCATCGGGCGGGCGGTGGCAGTTGTCTCGGCGCGGTTGGGGGCTTTCGTCATTTGTTCGGGTAGAGACCAGGCACGACTGGAAGAAACGACGGCCATGATCGGGCCCGAAAATGGCGCCACGGAACAGTTCGACCTGAGTTGCACTCACGCTATTGGGCAGTGGATGAAAGACCTTACGGAGCGTCACGGCAAGATCGATGGGTTGGTGCACGCCGCTGGGGTGCAGGTGTACACGCCGCTCAGGATGCTGGACTTGGGCGTTTGGCGCGATGTAAGCGCGGTCAATTGTGAGGCCGCTCTTGCTTTGTCGAAGGGCTTCCGCGAGAAGACGACCTATTCCGGTGCCGACGGCTCCATCGTGTTTGTGTCGTCGATTACTGCGAGAGTGGGGACTCCCGGCGCATCAGTCTATTCCATGACGAAAGGCGCGCTCGAGACGTTAACCCGGTCGCTCGCGGCGGAACTGGCACGTGCGGGAATCCGCGTGAACTGCGTGGCTCCCGGCTATGTGCAAACACCGATGTACGAACGTATGGCGCGCGCTCTGACCGACGCCCAACGGGCGTCCGTGGAAGCGCGGCATCTCCTCGGGATCGGCCGCCCAGAAGACGTCGCCTACGCGGCAGCGTACCTGCTTTCCCGCGCGGCAAGGTGGGTGACCGGGGCTGTATTCGTTGTGGATGGCGGCTTTAGCGCCTCGTAGAGAGAGGGGCTCGTTAGGTAATGCTTAGAGCAACACTCAGTGGAATTAGCTACTATCTGCCAGCCGCAACCCTCACGAACAACGAGCTGGCCTCACTCTATCCCGATTGGACCGCGGACAGAATCGAGGCGAAGACGGGTATTCGGTCGCGGTCCGTGGCCGCCGAGGATGAAACAGCCGCCGACTTAGCCGTCAGGGCGGCCGAACGGCTATTCGCGGCCGGTAAGGCCGATCCCCGGGAAATCGACTTTGTCCTTTTCTGCACTCAAACGCCAGACTACCTCCTGCCCACGAGCGCTTGTCTCATCCAGCACAGGCTCGGCGTCCCCATATCGGCAGGCGCCCTGGACTTTAACCTCGGCTGCTCGGGTTACGTTTACGGTTTGGCCCTAGCTAAGGGCCTGATCGAGACGCGCGCCGCGCGGGCGGTTTTGCTGCTGACGGCGGACACCTACACAAAGTTCATCCACCCGATGGACCGGTCCACGCGAACCCTGTTTGGGGATGCTGGCACGGCGACTATGGTTCGCGCCTCGGAACGCCGCGACGCTCAGAGAGAGCCCATCGGTCCCTTTGCTTTCGGCACCGATGGAGCCGGTGGCGACCACTTCATCATTCCAGCCAGCGGGCTTAGAGCGAGATGCCGGCCGTGCGGCACGGGCGGCGCCGACTCCCGAGGACCGGAATATCTGAGCATGAACGGACCAGCGATCTTTACATTCGCACTAAGCAGGATCCCCGAGGCTGTGGCGCAACTGTTGAAGGCCGCGGGCCAGGGCATGGAAGACGTCGACCTGTTCGTGTTCCACCAGGCCAACAGGTTCATGCTCGATGCACTGCGGAACCAGTTGAAGATCCCGCAGGACAAGTTCATTGTGGATTTGGCGGACAGGGGCAATACGGTGAGCTGCACAATCCCACTGGCATTAACTGCCGCTGCTAGACAGGGCCGGAACGTTGGCGGCACTGTGATGATAGTCGGCTTCGGCGTTGGACTGTCATGGGCGGCCGCGCTCCTTGACGCGCCGGAGGTCTGACTGTTCGTGGCGCGACGCGCAGAGCCCAACTCCGGATTACACTTCACAGGAAGGCACAAGACGCATGAGGCTCTTACTCACCGGCGGCGCCGGGTACATCGGATCGGTCCTCCTGCCGCTCCTCCTCGAGTCCGCCAACACTGTTCGGGTCCTCGATAACTTGCTGTACGGCGGAGCGAGCCTGCTGCCGTACGTCCGGAACCCAAGATTCGAATTCATCAAGGGCGATATCCGGGAACCGCGAACTGTTCACGACGCGGTTCAGGGCTGCGACGCGATCATCCACCTGGCGGCAATCGTGGGCTTTCCCGCCTGTCGGAAACACCCGGACCTTGCCGAGGCAGTTAACTTCAGCGGAACAAAGGTGATTGCCGACGAGATCGGACGCGACAGGCTGGTGCTATTTGGATCCACTGGCAGCAACTACGGTGCGCTGGTTGACGAGGTCTGCACCGAGGAAACACCCCTCAACCCGCTCAGCCTCTACGGCAAGACCAAAACCGCCGCGGAGCAGTACTTACTGGAGAACTGCAATACGATCGCATACCGCTTCGCTACGGCCTTCGGTCTCTCGCCGCGCCTGAGACTCGACCTGCTGGTGAACGACTTCGTCTATACCGCGCTAAAGCTGCGTTACCTGGTGGTCTACGAAGCCCATTTCTTGCGGACGTTCATTCACGTGTACGACATAGCCCGCTCGTTCCTTTTCGCGCTGGAGAACGCCTCCCGAATGGCGGGTCAGGTTTACAACGTCGGTTCCGAGCGCATGAACTACAGTAAGGCCCAGGTGTGCGAGAAGATCCGCCAAAAGGTGGACTACTACTTGCACTGCGCCGACGTTGGCGAAGATGCCGACAAGCGTAACTACGTGGTTTCCTACCGGAAAATCAGCTCGCTTGGCTATCAGACCACCGTCTCGCTGGACGAAGGCATCGACGAACTCGTCCGAGGGCTTGAACTTCTGGACGTGCGTTCGGCGTATTCGAATGTTTGAGGGTGATGACGGCATTGCGGTTGCGGAGCAGGTGAGAGCCCCTTCGAGCAGCTCGGTTCGCCGGGGGCTTAAGACCCTGCGGAAGTCAACTCTCTTCGGTAGTTTCCTCTCCGTCGGTTTAGCGACCGTTGCCAGTAGGGCACTGGGGTTAATTACGCTTGGCTATCCGGCCCGCAAGCTTGGGCCGGAGTGCTTCGGAATGGTTGGCTACGCTCTGTCGTTGGTGGCATACGCGAGTATTCTTCAGTCTCCTGGGTTGGCACTGTGGGGTACCCGAGCGGTTGCGCGGGATGCCGCGGGTGCAGGTGAAGCGGTATTCAGTGTCAACACGATCCGGGTGACGCTTGGCTTACTGAGCTACGCCGCTCTTGTGTTGTTTGTCCTACTGTTCGTGCGCGTTCCGCTGCAACGCAGCCTTATCTTCGTTTGTGGGGCCTCTCTGTTAGTTTCGGCTCTTTCGGCGGATTGGGCGCTTAACGGTCTCGGGATGGTTCAGCTCGTGGCTTGGATCGGCGTTCTTGGAACAGCCCTGAATGTCTGCGCTCTTCTAGGTCTGGTTCATTCGGCTTCCGATGTGATCACTTATTGCACTCTAGGGCCTTCCATTGCCGTTACGACCAGCGGAATTGGATATCTTGCGCTGGTGAAGCGTCGCGGGATTTCAATTCGCGTGGCGTCCCCGGCTCGCGTGCTGGAGGTCGCCCGAACGGCGGCGGCCTTGGGCCTTTTTTCCGCACTGGTCGTGGTGTTGCACTACTCGAATAACCTGATCATCTATGCGCGCCTTGGCTCTCGCGAGTTGGGGATATTCCTCGCCTCGTACCGCCTGGTCGAGTTGGCGACGATGGTACCTGGATTGCTGGGGACGGTATTCTTTCCACGGCTCATGAAAACGGCGGCGAGCGACCTGACCGCAGCGAAGGGCGGCGCCCGATTGTTCGTTCAAGTGCACATGGTGGCGGCCTTTTTCGTCGCTGCTGTCCTGTTTACAGAGGCTCCTTCCATAGTGCGCATCCTCTACGGTGTGAAGTATCAGGAAGCCGTTCCATTGCTGCGGGTTATGGCTGTCTCGGTGATCTTCAACTATGCAATCTGCGGCTATACGAATTGCCTGATCTCATTCGGGCTTGATCGCGTGATGATCGCGGTGGTGAGCGTGTGCGCTGTGGTGTCTGTTGGAGGTGGGCTCCTGCTTGTTCCTTTGCTAGGGCTGTGGGGCGCAGCCCTGGTTATCACGTGCATTGATTGCGTCGGCTGGCTGGTCTCGCTCCCGGCGTACCGCGTCACTGTCGGCTCCCTTCAATTCGGCGTCTGGGTGTGGCCGGCTCTTGGCGGACTCTTTGTCGCCTCATGCTCAATTGTCCTGCAAATGCTGGGTTTCCCGGTCTGGGCTCGAGCTCCCATGATCACAATGACTTACATCCCGTTTGTCGGTATGAGCATGAGGGGACTGTGGCGGCAGCGATGAGCTTCCCAAAGTCGTGCACCTGGCGGCAGGAGTCGCCGTATTTGCCAGGACTTTCGATGCGCACGTGGAAGCAAGGTTGTGAGGACGCGATTCCGGATGACGCCGCGATTGATGACTCAGTGGAACTCCTAAATCGGGCCAGGCCAGGCTCATTCCAAATCAAAGCGTGGATCTGCCTCGGCGTCGGCGCGTGGGCGCCGTCATCTCTCGCGGTTGTGGTGAAGTGCGTGCAAGCGCCGTTATGGGCACGACGATTGCTGTTGTCCGCGAGTTATCTCTTGGCAATGTTGTTTCTAATGATGAAGGGTCTGCAGACATGGCCAGCCTCCCGGGAATATCCGTCATAATAGCTACCCGTAACCGCGTAAGGTACCTCGCGACGGCGCTTGATTCCGTGCTTGAACAAGACTACCCGGACCTGGAAGTCGTTATTGTGGACGGTGGCTCGACGGATGGCACTGTAGATCTTCTAAAGTCTTATCGTAACAAGATTGGCCCCTGGGTGTCCGAGCCGGACGGAGGTGAATACTTCGCATTAAACAAGGCGCTGATACTGTCTACGAAGGAAGTCGTGAAACTCATGACCGACGATGATCAAATGCGGCCGGACAGTCTCCGCATCGGCGGTGAGTTCTTCTCTTCTCACCCAGACGTTGATATTCTGTTCGGCCAAGTGGCCTCTTGGCGTCTGCTCAATGGTGAGGGGGAGGCCCTGGGGGAAGGTAACATGACGGACCGTGGCAGACTGCAGCTGCGAAACTGGCTGTTGGAGAACCAGGGCGTTTCGAGCGTTACGGGATTTATCAGGCGGCGGGTCTTTCAGAAGATTGGGCCTTGGTCGACTGCGTATTCTTGCGGAGACGTGGAGTTTTGGGCCCGTGCGGCGCGCGCTGGTGTCACAATGGACGTCGTCCCCGATGTTCTCATTGATTATTGTCTGCACGGAGAGAACGGCATTATTAGAAAAAGGAGCGAACTTATACGCGACATGATCAAGATTTGCTGGAGATACGGTGGTTTACTGTTCATGGGCGCCTGTATTCTCCGTTACTGGCTGCTGCCACCTGTTGGGACAGCCCTTGGTTCTGTTGGCATCCATCCGCTTAGGTTCTTGCGGCGGCTGCGCGGCAGCGAGAAGGCCGGGGCAGGCAACTACTGATGCTCCGCTTTCCGCGTAGCCCGACTGACTGACTACGATCACGTGGGGGCGCCTCTCACTCTTTAGGCGTCCAGCGGAGGATATGCTTCGTGACGTTTGACGAAACCCATTGAGCGGGTGACGAAGGACGTCGGAGGAATGAAGACGACTGCATTGTATTGGAAGTATTACTATTCATGCCCAAGGTTCGTTAATGGGACGACCCAGTTCCACGGGCTATGCGGAACCTTCGTGAAGGCGGGGTCCGCAATCCTCGAACTAGGCGCCGGACCCAGCAACTCGACTTAGGACTACTTAGCATCGCTCGGCGTGGTGGTCGGAGTGGATATTTCTGAAAAGGTTCGTGGGAAGAAAGCACTAGCGTCCGCCTGCGTGTTCGACGGGCGAAGACTGCCTTTCGCATCAGAGGCGTTCGAGGCATGCGTGTCTAATTAGGTGCTGGACCACGTTCAGGACCCTCTTGTCCACTTCTACGAAGTTGCACTTGTGTTGAAGCCGACAGGTGTTTATTGTTTCCGGACGCCAAACCTTTGGCATTACGTGACTGTGGCGTCGAGGGTTCTGCTTCGCTCCGCTCACCTTCGGCTCAGTACGACTTTGCGGGGGCGGGCCGCTGACGTGGACCAAATATACACCACGGTATACCGCTCAAACAGCCGACGAGCGGTCCTGAAGCTCTGTGGTGCATCCGGCCTGAAAGTACTGAACCTAGCGCTGATCGAAAAGGAGCCCCAGCGTTAAGGCGATGACTTGGCTGCACCCTACCGCAGCGTCCCGTCGAGTTGGGCACTGCGTCGGCGAAGGTTCGTAGGTCTGTAGTTAGGTTTAAAGAGAGAGGCGCCGAGTGAGGATCGCAATCATAAGTGACGAGCGGATCGCCTCCCTCGGTGCTGGCGACTGGGTTCAGGCCTACGAGACTCATCGCGCGATGCGGGACCTTGGGGTGGTTGTTGAACATTTGTTGCTTGCCTGTGGCTCAGTGAGTTTGCGCCGGGCCGAGGAAAAGGAAACTCTTTCACTTTCGTATCTGCGCCAGTTTGATGTTCTGCATGTTTTGCCGACGATTCGTATTCCTAGGGTTTTAGCGCAACTGGTCGTGCACCGTTCCGAATCGGCTCTGTTGGCGGGCTCACCGATCTTCTGGGACTCCCTTGCCCATCGGTTGTTGTGCGTTTACAACCAGTGGGAAAGGTGGCCGAGCGTTTTCGGATTTATGGCGCACGGTCTGGGCGCTCGCAATGGCGTTAGTGTTGCTTATAGTGCTTACGACCTGTTGCTGCTCAATTCGGAAGCGGAGGCGGGCTGCTTTCGGAGGTGTTGCTCCTATGCGTTACCCAGAGTCCGTCTCGCTGTAGTTCCGAATGGCCTGGAACCTTTGCCCTCCTATGCCCACACTTGTGCCCGGCCGGAACGCGTCCCCATTGGCGATTACGTAGTTTACCCTGGTGTGTTCGCCCCACGCAAGAATCAACTTGGATTTATTCGGGCGATGAAGGACGACCCGAGGAGGGTTGTCTTTCTTGGTGGGCCCCTGCCGTCGAAGGAGGGCGAGCAGTATTATTCGCGGTGCCGAAAAGCGGCTCCTGGTCACTATGTGTTCTTGGGTGCGATTCCTCACTATTCCGAAGAATTCTTTGGTGTGCTCCGTCATGCGCGTGTAGCGTGCCTAGCATCCAGTTGCGAAACGCCTGGTCTCGCACTTCTAGAGGCCGCAGCAGTTGGTACGCGAGTTGTCGCTCCGGTCGAGGGCTCAGCCAAGGAGTATTTTGGCGCTGCGGCGGAATACGTTGAGCCTCTTCGACGTAACTCGATCCGAGCATCCGTAGATCGTGCTTGGCATCGAGGGCGAATGGCCGTGTCTGAGATAGCCACGATCCAACTCTGTCCTTGGATAGAAATCGCCAAATCTACGGTCGGTTTCTACCTCGAAGGGCTGAGCGCTGGTCGAACCGCGCGAATTGAGTAGAAGTGCGTCGACTGTGCAGAGATGGTGCCATAAGGATCACTGAACGTTTCTGAGTGCGATTGCAGCACTTGGGATCCCCGGCCTGCGTTCTGCGCGACTTGCGTTCATCGTAGTCATAATGGCATTTCGCCAGGACACGAAATGAACGAAGAGTGCCCGTGTGATAATGCGGCCGGGAATGAGCAATCAGCGACCAACTGCCAAGGATTCAGGCGTGTACGTGTACCCACAGTTGTCAAACATGGACCTCCTGGTCTGCCGCCTGCTCGGGCCCGGACTGGGCAATCTCCTTTTCACATGGGCGAGGGCCGTCGTGGCGGCCAAGCGGAACGGCCTGAAACTGATTCAGGCTACTTGGCCTCAGGTCAAATTCGGACCCCTAATACGCAGGGAGCGCGACAGCCGATTCTACACGGGCCTCTTCCAGCCAGCACGCGATGAGGTTGCGGGCTGGGAGAAGCTTGCCCTACTAGCGGGGTCGAGGAGGGTAAACGAGGAAGACCTCGAAGCGACGCTAGCCAGCCCTAGAGCCCGCACCATTCCCAGCGTGGTCGTGTTCAGAGGAATGAACGGGTACTTCGAGCAATTTCTGCAAGATTTCGCGCTCGTCCGCCAGTGCCTGCTAGAGGCCAGTCGCCCCTGTCATAGGCCAGCACCTCGCAAGGCACGCGGCGCAGGGATAGGGCTGCACGTGAGGCTTGGGGACTTCATCGCCGTTGGATCGGAAGCCGTCGCGTCCGGAGTTGTCGGCGTCCGAATACCACTAAACTGGTACTGCCGGGTCATAACGTGTTTGCGAAAATCAGCGAGAACAACGTTGCCGGTCAGGGTCTATTCCGATGCCCCGAACGATGAACTGCGGGAACTACTGGCGCTGCCGGGGGTGGAGCGAAACGTGGCCCGGTCCGCTCTGGGCGATCTCTGGGATTTGAGCATGGAGTCCATTCTCGTGACGTCGGGCTCCACGTTCAGCATGTGGGCCTCGTATCTAGGGAGGGCGCCCGTCATCTGGCATCAAGGGCAACTCAGGCAAAGGCTGTACACGGATCACCCTGAATTCGAAATAGAAGCGCCGCCAACCGGCGAGGTCGCTCCGGCCTTCCGGGAAGCAATTTTGCGGCGGATTCGCCAGGAACTATGACACGGGCGGACAGCATCTACCAAGGTGTCCCAACTAGAGCGGGCTCGCTCGCTGCCCGGGGTGGCGTGTCTCCGGCATCGGAGACACTTACCCTCTGGGCAGTTTTTCTAACCCCGTTCATTTCCCTCGGTCTCGACCTGGGCGTAGACGTGGACCCCGCACGTCTTCTGGTCGCGCTCTCCGTATTGGCGCTCCTCTTGACTCCGTCCGCCAGGAACAGGCCCCATTACTCACGGTGCTCGATTCTCGTGGGGTTCTGTGCCTACGTTTGCGTTCTGACCATAGCAACTTCATCCTCTGTGCCAAATCCATACAACACGAATGATGAGCTCCTGCGAAGCAGTTCGACAAGGTGGATAGCGCAACTAGCGATGCTGTCCCTCAACATGGGGGCTTTCTGGATATCCTACAGGCTCGGGCGGAGCCCAGGCGGGCCGTCACGTGTGATGCGAGTCATGGTCGCATCGTCAGTTACGCTCTGCCTGCTCGGCATGATTCAGCTTGCCACATTTGCGACAGGAATAGCTTCTTTCGGGATCGGAGACCTGCAGCACGGATTCACGCGTCTCGCGATCATTCCCGCTGGTGGAATGAACATTCTGCGGATGTCCGCCCTTGGCGGGGAGCCAAAGCACTTCGCGGGCAGCCTGCTTCCCGTCCTGGCGATGCTCCTCGCCGGCCTTCTCACCGGCTCGGAGGCCCCGGCCTCGCGAAAACCGCTCCGGTACCTAGTGCTGGTCGCAGTTTGCTTCGTCCTGACCTTCTCCACAAGCTCATTCTATGGATTCCTCGTTTTTGTTCCGCTTGCCTTCTGGGCGCTTCGACGCCAACTTCGGATAACGTTCCCGCGCGTGGTGGTGCTCGGGCTCGTGCTCCTTTTTCTCTTCGCTCTCCACTCGTTGAATCCAGCCGTTGCGGGCGACGTATTCGAGACGCGCGTGAGCGGGCGCGTCGGCGAGGTTGACAATCCCGAAGCGGTGGCCCTAGCGTTTCTGAGCGACAATCCGAGCTATCTTGTGTTCGGCGTCGGATGGGGGAACATCGGATTCTACGGGCGGCCATACCTCCGCAGTACCGAGGCATACCTGAGTCGGAATGTGCTACCGCTATCGTCGTTCTCACTCCGGATCCTAAGCGAGACCGGCATCGTGGGGCTCTTCTTGCTCATGTGGTTTCAGGTTTCAGTCGCCGCCGATGGTCTCCGGGAAATTCGCCTGTGCGCCGATCATAAGCTAAAAAGCACCCTTATCGGCCTGGTCACAGCCGCCATCGCGGTTGTATCCCTGCAACCATTCAACTCCAGTTCATTCCAGTGGGTAATCTGGGGAGCTCTCTGCGCCGCGAATGCAACGGCCCAACTGAGAAGGCTAGGAAGGTAAATCAAAGTCAATGCCGAAAGTCTCTATCGTCACGCCCTCATTGAACTCTTGCAGCACTATCGTACGTACGCTGCAATGCATTCGAGAGCAGTCTTATCCAGACATCGAACATTTTGTCATCGACGGCGGATCGACCGATGAAACAGCCTCGGTTGTCGGCAGGTTCGAGCCGCGATCGCGGTACGTCCTTGCCCCCGGCCTGAATCAAGCTGCCGCCGTCAATCTCGGTATCGGGATGGCTCAAGGAGAGGTGATCGGCTGGCTGAACGCGGACGACTACTACCTTGACCGGGAAGTGGTCGCTAAGGCCGTTGCCGCCCTGACTCAGAATCCTTCAGTCGGCCTTGTTTATGGGGACTTTGTGATCGTCGACGAGGGCTGCCGGGTTACATCGATCTATCGGGCGCCGGAATTCTCCGCGTCGAGATTAAGTCGCTACACGTACATCGCGCAGCCCACCATCTTTGTCCGCAAAAATGTCGCAGCTCTTGAGGCCCTCAGGGAGGATCTCGAGTTCGTCCTTGACTCCGATTGGATGATAAGGCTGGCCCGGCACGCGCCGTTCAGGCGCGTGCCGCGATTTCAGGCCGCATTCCGTCAACATTCTGCCAGCAAGATTCATATACTGGGAGCCGCCCTATACCGGAAGGAGGATCGGGAGCTCCGAAGAACCTCCGCCAACGAAAAGGGCAGGCTCGCCAGAGCCGCCCTCCGTGCATCCGACCGCGTCGTCCAGCTCAGGAGCCGCCTGCTGGGTGAACTCGCGGGGCGGGCCCTCCGCACCGGCCAGGGTAAGTAGACAGTGACGCTGTTACCAGAGGAGCCCGGCACAGCCGCTGGCGACTGCGCGGCGGGGAAGCCAGTCCTCTGGCTCGCAAACGAACCCACGCCATACCTGGATTTCCTTTTTGAAAGGCTGGCGCAAAGCCGGTTTGTGAACCTCACGGTTATCTACCTGCGGAGAAGTGCACCCAAGCATCCCTGGGGCCTCCGCCTGAGGAACGTGTACCCATATCTCATCGTCTCCGAACAGGGGTGGTGGCGGGCGACCGCCGAGGCCGTTCGGCTTCCCGGAAGGCTGGTAGTCGTGGGGGGCTGGCGGCGCCCATTCATGGCCTGGATCGCCGCTGTCCTGATGTCGGTTGGGGGGACCTTTGGTGTATGGACTGACACACCGAGGCTGAGGTCATCCAAGGGCGTGGTCACGCAACTGTTGCGAACCGTGTGGCTCAGGCTCCTCTTCAGGAAGGCCGCCTGCGTTCTTGGAACCGGCCGGAATGCTGTCGCGGTTCTCGCCCGGATGGGGTGCCCGGCACGCAAGCTACTCAACCTGCCGTATTTCATTGACAACAGAATGTTCTCGCCACCCGTCGTTGTCGTGCCTCGCGAGCCGCGGCGCCATGTCACCTTAGCCTCTACCGGGAGGCTCGTTGTTGCGAGCAAGGGTCTCGACATCGCCTTGAAGGCGGTGGCCGCAACGCGCGACCGGCTGCGAGGAGGGGTTCAATTCAAGTATCAACTGATCGGGGAGGGCCCGGATCGCGAGGCGCTGGGTAAGCTGATAGCCGCACTTGGGCTGGCCGACACGGTCACGATCTCTGGCTGGATGCAACCGGCAGATCTCAGCCTCGCTTACGGGGGAGTGGACGGCCTGATACACGCGGCTCGCTTCGAGCCGTACGGCGTTGCTGTTCTGGAGGGTATGGCTTGCGGGCTGACCGTGTTTGCGTCCTCCGCAACAGAAGCGGCCGTAGACCGCATAGTTGACGGCGAAAACGGATTCATACACCCTGTCGGGGACTATGAGACCCTCTCCACGCAACTGGTATCGTGCATAGCCTCACCCTCGGTATTCGCCGCAATGGGGAAACGCGCCCGTGAAACGGCAGAGCAGTGGGACGCCGGCCGGGCGGTGGCCACCGTGCGAAGGGCCGTTGCACTCGCTGAAGAACTGGGCTGAAGTCACTCACAAACGAATAATCGCCCCTGCCCCGCCACCCTGCCGACTAGGAAGTAAGGGCAAGGACCCACGTTCGCCCCTCATGAGAGTACTTCACGTGATAGCCTCGCTCGACCTAAGACATGGCGGACCCATTCGCGCTGTGTTGGACATTGCGTCCGCATGCAACAAGGGCGATATAGAGAGCGAGGTGCTCAGCGTCGGGCAGGCCAGCGTGCCTGACGGCCTATTGCCAGCGGGCGCGATTCATTGTCTCCCCCTTTCGTTCCCTCACAAGTACGGATATACAAGTGGGCTTCGGCCGTGGCTACGCAAGCACATTCGCCGTTTCGACTTGTTGATCCTGCATGGGATGTGGTCGTTTGTCACCTACGCGGCGGCTAGGTCGTGTTGGGAAACCGGTACCCCATACGCAACATTCCCGCACGGGATGCATGAGCCTTGGTCTATACTTCAACAGGGAAGGCTGAAATACTTAAAAAAGCTTGTGTACTGGCGCCTGTTCGAGCGTAATGTATTCGTACGTTCAAGCTGCAGCCTGTACACATCCAACCGCGAACTGGAGCAGGCTAAGCGCATCTTCCGGTTCGACGGTCCCGCTAGAATCGTCGTCCCCTACGGTGTAGTGGAGGCTCGCAATTTCGGGGGCCAAGGGCCGGCCGCCGACATAGCGGCCCTAAAAGGCACAAAATATGTCTTGTTCCTCGGCCGGCTGCACCCGTGTAAGAACGTACCACTTCTTCTGCGGGCGTGGAAACGCGCCGAAGTTGGCGGAGAGTGGAAGCTCGTGATTGCCGGACCCTCCTCAAAGAGCTACCGCAACCAGCTCCGGCGTCTCGCGGCCAACTTGGCTTTGAATGACCGGTGCGTTTTCTTGGATTATGTGGCGGGGGCCGACAAGGCCTGGCTGCTGCGGAACGCCCAGTGGTTCGTGCTGCCATCGGAGCACGAGAACTTTGGCGTCGCGGTTTTCGAGGCAGTCGCGAGCGGTTGCCCAGTGGCTCTTTCGAGAGAAGTGTACACCGCTGAGCTCTTCGAGGATCACGGGAGGATCCTACCGCTTGACGAAATAAAGTGGACCGAGTGGGTGCGAAGGATTACCGTTAACGAGGAGTACCGGAAGATCGTTGTTGACTCGGACTCCAAAATGATTGAAGCGTTCGGGGCAACAGCTTTTCGGGCGAACTGGAGCGAACTCATAGCGCAGCTCGTCTCCGCTGCCCAGCCGCCCGCGACCCGGCAATGCCTGTAGAGGGTGGGGGTTGGCGCGGGAGCCTGAGGCTGCGGCAGTTTTCCCAACCGAGCGGGGTGGTTCCTCCGCCGCGCCGGTGGCGGGGATTTCGTCGTGACATTTAAGACGCCGTACGAGAATAAGCTGAGTTTCCGCAATAAACTAGGCCGCTTGCTCTGGGGCCTCGTTTGGACGATGCTATTCCGTGTATCCCCGCGCTCGACGCACTTCTGGCGGAGGTCGCTCCTGCGCCTCTTCGGGGCAAGAATCTCGCCAAGCGCCCACATCTACCCGACAGTCAGAATATTTGCTCCGTGGAACGTCACGATGGGGGATTTTAGCTGTCTCGGAGACCGGGTCGACTGCTATTCGGTCGGACCGATCTGCATCGGGCAACACGCCACCGTTTCCCAGGACGCAGCCCTCTGTACAGCGACCCACGATTACCGGGACGTTGCCTTTCCCCTGGTGGTGCGCCCGATCGAGATCGCGAACTACGCGTGGGTGGCGGCCCGTGCATTTGTCGGCCCGGGGGTAAGGGTTGGGGAGGGCGCCGTGGTCGGCGCATGCTGCGTGGTGTTACGCGACGTACCCGCGTGGTGGGTGGTTGGGGGTAATCCGGCGCAGAAGATCAGAGAAAGACAGATGCGTTGTCCAGAGGTCGGGCTCCGCACGGCCCAACCGTGAGCAAAACGTCGGAGCCCCGAATCCCCATGAGCGTCTCTATGCGTGTCCGAATCGCGGCCATCGTTCTCACCAAGAACGAGGAGCGGGACCTGCCCGACTGCCTAAGGACCCTCGGGGAACTGGGCGCGGAAGTGTACGTCATCGACTCCGGCAGCGCCGATGCTACCGTGAGCATTGCACAGGAGCACGGCGCGACTGTTCTCACACACCCGTTCGTGAATTACTCGCGACAGTTCAACTGGGCGATCGATAACATCTCGACGCGAGCCGACTGGATTTTCCGCGTTGATGCCGACGAGCGTCTGCACCCAGACCTAACGCGGGAACTGCTCGGTCTCGTCCCGCAACTGCCCGCAGAAGTGACCGGCTTGTGGGTCCCGCGTCGGATTCGTTTCATGGGGCGGGATCTGCACTTTGGAGGAACGTACCCAGTCTGGCTGCTTCGGCTCTGGCGGAACGGAGCCGGCCGTTGCGAAGATCTCTGGATGGACGAGCATATCGTGCTCAACTCGGGTCGAACCGAGCGGCTTCGAGGCGACCTGATCCACGACATTCCGAAGGACCTGACGGAGTGGACAGTAAAGCACAACTGGTACGCGAGCCGGGAGTGCCAGGACGTTGCGAGCCGCGAGGCCGCGGCTGCGCTGGGAGGCCAGGCGGGGACCAAGCGTTGGTTGAAGCAGAACGTTTACCTGCGGTTGCCGTTGTTTTACCGGGCGCTCTTTTACTGGTTCTACCGGTATGTCCTCAGGTTGGGTTTTCTGGACGGGAGGCAGGGTCTGGTTTACCACTTCCTCCAAGGATTCTGGTATCGCTTTCTTGTGGACGCCAAGCTGTATGAGGCCAGCGTCAGGTCGCGCGCTGGGGGCGGGGAGCGCGTGGCCGGCCGGGCGCGGAGGCTCGCCAAGTGAGGCAACCGCGGTCCTTCCCAGGCCTCAGGGGCAGCATTGGCGTTCTGTTGAGAGAAGCAGGCTTCGCCGGTCTTGAGTTCGGCGGTGCGAGGCGTCTCCCACATTTCTGGAAGAGCATGGTGGCCTGTGCCAGCAGGCCCAACAAGAGCTGCCGCTGATGCGCGTCCTCCTCCTCAACCAAACCTTCCACCCTGACGTCGCCTCTACCGCGCAGCACGCGGCAGATCTGGCATCCGCGTTGGCCGCCGCCGGGCATGAGGTCACCGTCCTCGCATCACGCCACGCCTACGATTCGCCCTCCCACCTCTTCGCTCCCTCCGAAACGTGGCGCGGCGTCCGCATTCTGCGCATCCGGGCCACCGCCTTCGGCAGGGCCGCCTACTGGCGCCGCGCGCTCGATTTCGCTTCCTTCGGTATTGCATGCGCCTTCCGCCTCACTTTCCTGAAAAACTTCGACGTCGTCATTGCGCTCACCAGCCCACCCTTGATCTCCGCGCTGGCCGCCCTCTACGCCCGCATCAGAGGCGCCTCTCTCGTCTCGTGGATCATGGACCTCAACCCCGACGAAGCCATCGCTGCAGGCGCGCTGCCGGAAAGCTCCCTCTTCGCGCGCGGCCTCTCCCGGCTCCTGCAATTCAGCCTCTCCGCGTCCACTGCCATCGTCGTCCTGGACCGCTTCATGCGCGACCGCATCGTGGCCAAAGGCGCCCCCAGTTCCCGAACCTTCGTCCTGCCGCCCTGGACGCACGATTCAATCGTCAATTATGACCCCAGCGCCCGCGACCGGTTCCGCGCCGCACACGGCCTGGCCGGAAAGTTTGTGGTCATGTACTCCGGCAACCACGGTCCCTGCCACCCGCTCGACACAGTGCTCCACGCGGCGCGCGAGATGGCCGCCGACCCGGACGTCGCCTTTCTCTTCATCGGTGGCGGCAGCCAATTCCGCAAGGTCCAAGAGTTCGCTGGCACCCACTCCTTATCCAACGTGCAGTGCCTGCCCTATCAACCACTGGAATCGCTCGCCGGTTCGCTCTCCTCAGCGGACCTGCACCTCGTCGTCATGGGTGATCCCTTCGTCGGCATCGTCCATCCCTGTAAGATCTACAACATCCTCGCGACGGGCAGCCCCTACCTGTACATTGGCCCGTCTCCGAGCCATGTCACCGAACTTGCTGCGTCGGGCGCGAGCGGGTCGGTTCTCTTCGCACGTCACGGAGATATCGGCTCCGTGGTCAGCCACATCCGCCACTCCGCTGCCCTCGGCCCGCGGCGCTGTCCCGCCCATCTCGACCTAGCACAGCAATTTGCGTCCGCAACCCTAGTCCCCCAAATGATATCGATCCTCGAAGGCGCCGGCCAATCTCCGAACCAACCGCTCCCAACCGCCGCTGTCCTATCATGAGGTCGAGCCATGAAATCCCCAAACCGAAACCTCAGAAACCAACTCAAGTCTCGGATCCACGGACTATTCGTTCTCGGACAGCGGCTCGGTTGGGACGTTTTGCCGCGGCATTTCTACTCGTCCATCCCTGACATTCGAGAACTGAAGAGTAGCGAAGCTTGGAGGCTACCGTCTAGCATGGCGGGCATAGACGGCGCTGCCATCGACTCGCAGTTGAAGTTTCTCCGAGAGTGCTGTCTGCCGCTTCAAGAGAGGTTGCGTCGTGGCGCAATCTATCAGCACGCTTGTCTGGAGAACGGCACACTTGGTTATGGCCCGACTGAAGCGGACTTTCTGTTCTGCTTCGTTATGAACAAACGTCCCAAGAGGATCGTACAAGTTGGCTGTGGCGTTTCAACGGCGGTAATCCTCCTAGCCGCAAAAGAAGCCAATTATCAGCCCCAGACGGTCTGTATAGATCCCTTCCCAAGCCGATATCTCAAAGACCTCTCGGAGAGAGGAGTTGTTGAACTGATCACCAAGAGAGCCCAAGATGTGGACGCCGACGTGTTTGCCGACGTCGAATCCGGAGATTTGGTATTCGTCGATTCAACCCACACTGTAAAACCTGGCAGCGAAGTGAACCGAATCGTCCTGGAAGTGCTTCCCCGGATGAAGTCCGGGTGCTTCGTGCACTTCCACGACATCTATTTTCCCTACGATTACCAGTCCTCGTTGCTCACGGCGCTCTTCTTTAGCGGCGAGAGTACGTTACTACATGCGTTCTTGATCCATAATTCCAGGTACGCCGTTGCTGTCTCGCTGAGCATGCTGCATCATGAGTGCCCGCAAGAAATGCAACTAGTACTCCCCAACTACAAGCCAGCCGCGATGCACTACGGCCTCCACGCCTCCGCGGACGCCAATCATTTCCCGAGTGCGACGTATCTGATAGCGAAGTGACGGCCCGACTACCCAGGCAGCCCTTAAGAACTTTTTCCCAGGTACTCACCAGGGGTCAATTCGTTCGAAGTTGACCTCCTGACGCGCAAGGAGACTTCATGTTCCCGCTTTCAGTACTCGCGGTTTCGGCCCTTCTGCTCACGCTGGCCCTCACCCCGGCGTGCCGCGCCCTGTGCACGCGCCTCGGCTGGGTGGACCATCCCGACCTGCGCAGGATCCACCGCGCTGCCATCCCCCGGGCGGGCGGCATCGCTATCTTCCTGGGCTATGCGGCTGCCCTGGCACTGTTCCGGTTCTCTCCGCTGTGGGCGTCGTACTCTTTCCCGTGGGCGCCGCTTTCCGTCCGCGCCCTGCTGCCGGCTGTCCTAATAGCCTTTGCGACGGGCCTCCTCGATGATGTTTTCGGCCTCAAGCCCTGGATGAAGATCCTCGGCCAGGTCCTGGCCGCCGCGGTGGCCTGTTATGCGGGCGTTCAGATTCACGGTATCGGCGGCCACAGCATCGCGGGCACCTGGTGGCACGTCCCGCTGACCATGTTCTGGCTGGTGGGGTGCGCCAATGCGTTCAACCTCATCGATGGCCTGGATGGCCTGGCCACCGGCGTCGGCCTGTTTGCCACAGCCACAGCTTTCCTGAGCGCCCTGATCACCGGCAACGCCGCCCTGGCTTTCGTCACCGCCCCCCTTCTTGGCGCCCTGCTCGGCTTCTTCCCCTACAACTTCAACCCGGCGTCCATCTTCATGGGCGATTGCGGCAGTATGACGGTGGGCTTCCTGCTGGGATGCTTCGGCGTCATCTGGTCCCAGAAATCCGCCACCCTGCTGGGCATGACCGCGCCCCTGATTGCGCTGGCCATCCCGCTGCTCGATACGGCGCTGGCCATCGCGCGGCGGTTTCTGCGGCACCAGCCCGTGTTCGGCGCGGACCGCGGCCATATCCATCACCGGCTGCTGAAGCGCGGATTCACGCCGCGCCGCGTGGCCTATATCCTCTATGCCTCCGCCGGAATTGCCGCCGGCCTCTCGCTGCTTCTCAGTTCGGACGTAAAGCACACCGGCGGCATCACACTGATCGCATTCTGTGCGATCATCTGGCTGGCCATCCAATACCTGGGATATGAGGAATTCGACGCTGCCCGCCACATGATCTTCGGCGGGATCTTCCGGCGCACGCTGAACGCCAACCTCTCGATCAGCCAGTTGGAAATGGCCGTCCGGGTGGCGCACACGGTGGACGACTGTTGGGGCGCGCTGGTAGAGACCAGCCGCGGCTTTGGATTCAGCGAGGCCTCTCTGGAGTTCGGCGAGCTCCGGCTCACCGCGCGGCTGGCCGAGGCCGATCCCGCGGGCTGTTGGGATCTGCGCATCCCGCTGAACCATTCCGGCCAGGTGTACCTGCGCATCCCGTTGCATTCCCGGCAGGCGCCGGCGGCCATCGCCCGATTCGTGACCTCAGTGGGAACGGTGTTCGCCGACAAACTAGCGGCGTTCCCGGTTCAATCGGCAGAGACCGCCAGGGGCGGCGGTGAGTACCAGAAGGGCAAGTTTCGCGCCGCGTCGTC
>Ga0181539_1001624_pt1 | contig 24374 bp, 22 predicted proteins | sample PEATcosm2014_Bin_46_FD_119767 | JGI IMG/M metagenome (GOLD analysis project Ga0181539, IMG submission 119767) | Peatland microbial communities from MTU Mesocosm Facility, Houghton, MI, USA - PEATcosm2014_Bin23_60_metaG | ecosystem: Environmental > Terrestrial > Soil > Wetlands > Peat | place... | reverse complement strand
GCTCGAAAATCGGTTCCCGCACTGCGCGGAGCGCGGTTTGCACCACCCGGTCACGTACCGTGGGAATTCCCCGTGGGCGCTTTTCTTTGCTGCCCAGCTTGGGAATCCACCCCCGCCGAATCGAGTTTCTGCTCGTAGTGACTGGCCGTTCACCTCCAGTTGCTCTCCACCCCGTCTCGCGACGACGCAGTTACCTTCGGTTACCAAATTACGTTGACTCGAAGAGGACTTTCGCCTCTCCGACCAGGTGCGCTCTCAGACGCACGAGTGCGGCGACTCGTCGCCGCTTTCCGCCCCGCGAGCTTGCTCGCGGGGATTTCACCCCAGCGCACCACACCCAGCCAGCAAGCTGCCGCACTCCAAAGCTTCGCATCCACGCCCAATGGGTACGGCGAACACCTTCACGAGGCGTTGCCCCAACTGATTACGCCGATGGCGAGGAAGAGGACGGCGATTCCGGCGAGGCAGTAGGCCAGAGCGGTGCGGCTGGCGCCTTTCCATTCGCCGCCCAGGAATCCCCAGCCGATGCCGGCGATGATATCAACGGTCATGAACACGGGCCAGCCGACGATTTTGCCCAACGTGCCCAGAGCAGCGGTGCCCGTGCCGTATACCACCAGGCCGCTGTACCAGAGCACTCCCATCAAGGCTGCGCCCAGCGCGTAGCCGGTGCCCGTGGATTCTTTCCGGAATACGCCCCAGGTATGGTTCTTGTTCAACAGGTAGACGCAGTAAGCCACGTTGGGCAGGCAGCCGCAGCTCACCGCCAGCGCCCAGATGACGTTGCCCGACATGGCCGCTGAAGCCCCCGCCTGGCGCGAGAGATCTTGCATTTTATCGCCGAAAACAAAAGCGAAGGTGAGCATCGAGGAAAAGACGCCGGAAAGAATGCAGATGACCAGCCCGACACCGAAGCCCGAGCGCTCGGAGGTAATCGCGCCAGCGGCCTGCTCGCGTTCGCGGCGCTTCCCCGCCAGCGCCAGGAAGACCAACCCGAGGGTCATGACGATCGTCCCCGCGATCAGCGCCAGGCCTTGCCGGGTGCCCAGTTGCTCCGGATGGAGGATCGCTAGTGGCACGAGCGATCCGAACGAGGAGGTGATGCCGAGAATCACCGCGAAACCCAGCGCCAGCCCCACCCGCGCGATTCCCTGGCCGAACAAAAGGCCGCCAATGCCCCAAGCGAATCCGAAAAGGGCCACCTTGGCCAGCACTGTGCCGGAAGATTGCTGAAGCACGCCTCCGAGATGAGGGACCGTGGCCAGGGCGATGACCCAGGGAAGAATCAGCAATCCCATGAGAGCATAGACCAGCCAGGTGTTCTCCCAACGCCAGGCGGAGAGCCGCTTCATGGGGGCCGCGAAGCTGCCGTTGAGCATGCCTCCCACAAAAACCAGCATGAGGCCCCAGCCAATTTGATGACCCATAATGCCTCCCCTGAGATTCCGGTGCGTGCAGTTCGCGAGCGGCCACGGGGAACAGCTTACGGTTTCCGCAGCAGCCGGCGGCCTCCCCGCGGAAGGCTCTCTCCCTCCGTGCGGGTTGCGAATCAGGATGATGGCCTGCGCACTGGCGCGGTCAGGAAGCTGATGCGAAGGACTTGATGGCGTCCTCGACGCTATCGTACACGTCAAATACCGTCACCAGCTTGGTAATATGAAGCTGCTCGCTAAAGCGTTTGGTGAGGTTGGCCAGCTTCAGGTTGGCGCCCTGGTTCTGCGCCGAGGTGAATCCCGCCACCAGCGTGCCCAAGCCGGCGCTATCAATGTAGGTTACTTCGGCAAGGTCAAGAACCAAGCGCGTTTTGCCCTGGCTCAGGATGTCCTTCAGCTTGGTGCGGAGCTGGTTGCTCTCCTCACCCAGCGTCACCCGGCCGATTAGTTGCAGGACCGTAACTCCATTCACTTCCTTCTCGACGACGTTCAATGCCATACTCTGCCTCCTGTTGTTGTGTTCCGCGCGGTTACTGTCTTCCCCGCATCGGTTCCCGCGGCTTCCCTCGAATCACCCAACCAAGCCAATTCTAGTGGAAGGCGTGGGGAGCCGCGAGACCATGTTCCTCACGATTTGCCGCGGATTGGGAGTTCGTCACCCCACCGCACCGGAACGCGCATTTTACAAGGCTCTGGCGGCAATGTAAATGCCGCGCATCGCTATTTTGCGGCGGAGGAACTATTCCAGTTGAGAGTCATGTGGTCGGCGTCAACCTCCACGGCGAGCGTGGGAACGAAGCCCCCCGGCGACGGCATCTTGATTGCTTTGCTCATGTCCGTCGCCCCATCCTTGGCTACGACGTGGAGGGAAACCTCGGGCGCGCCGGCCGGCACGGTGATGGTATGGGTGAAAGTCCCTTCATAGGACCCTTTGATCCCCAGGAATCCTCCCTTTTTCTTTTTCCCCTTTAAGGTCTCTTCCAAAAGGGTCTGCCCGCCGCTGGAAAAGGTAAACGTCGCCTCCTTGAAACCGAAATTGCAGAGGACCTGGACGATCCGCGGAATGTTGGCGAGTTTGGGGGCCTCCGCCTTGGCCATGCCTTCGGGGCTGGGCGTGGCCGGCGAAGGGTTGGGAGGCGGCGTTACGACGACCGGCTGAGGTTGGGCCGGAGGTGGCGCGGGCGCAGACGGGTGCGGCACAATCACCTGCTTCGGCCTGTGTACTGCCGTTTTCTTGGCAACCTCCGGAGCAGCGCTCACGGGTGGCGTCGGTTGCCCTGCCGCTGCGGCATGGGGTGGAGTTGGAGTCGCAACCGGAGTGGGACCCGGAGCCGGAGGTGGAGTCACGGGCGGCGTTTGCACCGCCACCTGCGGGGACGGCGAGGGCGCGGTGGTTGTGTGGATGGGGTGAACAAAGAAGAAGTTCTGGTGAAACTTCCAGTAACCCCACATCGCGGCGGCCAACAGGACAACCGCCACCCCGCCAAACATGAGGGGGATGAATTTCGATTTGGGCGCGGGCAACACGGCGCCGGAAGTTCCCGCCGGCTCCTCCGTGCGCGTGACGACGGGTTGAGGAGGCGGTGCAGTTGTAACCGGTTGTGGTCCAACTGCCTGAGACGTTGCGGAAAGGTCCGGCACCTGCATGGGAAGAGTTCTTTCCATGAGGGAGGAATCAGGCGGAGCCGGGGGCGCTGGCACCGGGCGTGGCGACGACGGCGCCTGCGAGGATAAGGCGGAAAGGTCCGGCACCTGCATGGGAAGCGTTCGCTCCAACAGTGTCGGCTCATGGGAGAAGGAAGGCCTCGGCCCTGCTGATGGCGATGGCGCGACTGAGGGCGACACCGTCGAAAGGTCCGGCACCCGCATGAGCAGGGTTTGGCCCGTGAGAGGTAGTGCATCCGGGGCCGGCGCCACCGTTACGGGTGGTGGCGGCACGACGGGCTTGGGCGGTTGCACCGGCACGGGCGGCGAAACGGGAGGCGCGGAAACCGCCCCCTGCGACGGAGGTTGCGAAACCCCCTTCATAAGACCTGGAATCCGCATGGCCACGGTCCGGTCGAGCGGGGGAGGCGCAACTGGGCCTCTTGGGGTGACCGGGGGTGGCGCAGGTGGTTTAGGCGGCGGCGCAGCCACACGCTGAGGGGGTGCCGATGGTGGTGATGGGTGCTGGGATGCAGCTTTTATAAGACCTGGAATCGGCATGGCGAGCGTCTGGTTGAGCCGCGGATCTGCTGCCGGGGTTGGCGGGGTGGGGGCGACAGGCGCTGGCGCCCTTGCCTGTGAGCGGGGTGGACGGCCGTGCTGAAGGTCGTCCAGGTCACCCAGCAATTCGCGCGCGGAGGAGTACCGCAGGTTGCGGTCCTTCGCCAGGCACTTCTTAACCACATAATCGTGCGCCGGCGTCAATTGAGGATTGAGGCTGCTGGGCACCGCCGGTTCTTCATAAACAATCTGGAACATCACGGCGGCCGTATTGCCGGCGAAGGGTTTCTTCCCCGTAAGCATCGAGAAAATTATGATGCCCAAGGAGAAGATATCCGTGCGGGCGTCAACTTCCCCTCCCCTCACCTGTTCCGGTGACATATAGGAAGGCGTACCCATCATTCCCACGGTGCGCGCCATGCCTTCGCGCGCCAAGACCTTGGCGATCCCAAAATCCGTGATTTTGGCGCGCTCATCCTCGGTCACCAGGATGTTCGCCGGCTTCAAGTCGCGGTGGATAACCTGATTCCGGTGCGCGTAATCAAGCCCCTCCGCAACTTGCCGCACTATAGAAAGGGTTTGTTCGGTGCTCAGGGGGCCGCCCGAGTCGAGAATTTTTTCCAGGGTCATACCGGGGACCAATTCCATCACGATGCAACTGGTCTGGTTTTCCTGGTCATCGAAGGCGTCGTGAATGGTGACGATCGAGGGGTGCGCCAATCGGCCGGCCGCCCGGACTTCCCGCATGAACATTTGCTGCGGGCTGTTGGTTCCTTCCTGAGGAGAAGAGCTGAGGGAGATGACCTTCAGGGCAACCTCGCGGCCGATGGTGGGGTCGGAGGCTTTGTAGACGATCCCCATGGCGCCCCGGCCCAGTTCGGAAATGACGACGTACCGTCCTACCTTCTTCATGGTTCTTCTTCAAGGTGGAGTGGCGACTTGATCGCGGAAGCACTGGTAGCGCCGACCTTTAGGTCGGCATGTGCTAGTTCGTTCCCGTGGAAGCGCTTCGGCACCTTGCACGAGCAGGCATAATCCCGTCCTGCACCCGCGCATCCCCCGCCGTCCGGACTGGAATCTGATTCTTCAGCAACGCCAAGATACCATAAATAAAGTCGCGCGTGTAGCGGATGGCGCTACGGCTGCCCAAGCCCCTTTTTCAGCTCCGCCAATTCTTTCTCCAGTCGCTGCTGGCGACGATCGATCACCCAGGCATAGACCGTAAAGATGCCCCAAAGGAGTCCGTAGGCGAGAACCAGATAAACGTTGACCATGCTATGCCCCCCTGAGGATTGCCGATTGTCGATTTTCGATTGCCGATTGGTTTCCACGCACGCACTACACTAAATTCGTCCCTCGTAGTCGCCGGAGATGCGCGACTTCACGCCGCAGCGCCGCGAGGCGCATATACTGCCGCATCAAGTAAGCAAACAAACACAGGAATGCGCCCCACGTTACCAGTAGCGCCACCCACATGCGGGGATCAAGGCCGGAGCCCTCCCCGCCGGCGATTACCGGCTGGGGATGTTGCGTCCGCCACCAGCGAATGGCCATGTAATCAATCGGCACATCCACGAAGCCCATGATGCCCACCACCGCCGCCAGGACGGCCGCACGCCCAGGATTGATGACGTAACTCCGCAGCATGAGATAAGCAACAAACAGAAGCCACAAGACAAAGGTGAGCGTCAGGCGGGCGTCCCACGTCCACCAAATGCCCCAGACCGGTTTTGCCCACAGCGGACCCGTCACCAGCACACACGTGCAGAAGACAAAGCCTACTTCCGCCGCGGCATTGGCGAAATCATCCGCTGCATCCCGGCGCTTCCACAGATACGCAACGCTGCCGAGAAAGATCAGGAAATAAGCCAGCAAGGCCGTCCATGCCGACGCTACGTGGATATAGAAGATGCGCTGCACTTCGCCCATGGTGGCTTCCTGCGGCGCATAGAAAAATATCAAATAGGTGGCAATTATCAGCCACACGAGCGTCACGATGAGGTGCAGAGCAGGAGGGAAGAATCTATGCATGAACCGTCCTTGGTCCTTTGTCCTTAGTCCTTTGTCCCTTGTCCTTTGTAAGTTGTCCGTGGCCGTCGGTCAACAAAAGACGAAAATCGAAATTCGAAATTCGAAACTCGCCGCGATTTTCGAGTTTCGGTCTTTCCTGCAACGGACCACGGACAAAGGACCAAGGGCTGATGACTAAGGACTATTCCTCCAAAACATACTCAAACAACAAATACGACAAAACCACAAAGATGATGCTAAATCCCGCCGCCAGCTTGATCCAGCCGGCATAATCGCTGACCGGGTCACCCTTGAGCGCTCCAGTAGTTCCCTCTACGCCGGCAATGAAGATCGGGACGGCCACCGGGAACTGGAGCACGGGGAGCATGACCTCTCTCATGCGAGTATTGGCGGCGACGGCCCCGAAGGTGGTGCCCACCGCCACGTAGCCCAACGTGCAGAAGAAGGTGGTGAGCGCGAACCATCCTAGCGCCGGGATGAAGGAAAAGTTATACCAGAGGCTCGTGGCGAACACCACGACGACCTCGGCAATTCCCATGAAGAGCAGGTTGGCGAGCATTTTGCCGAGATAAATGGCCCCCGGATCGATCGGAGCCAGGCGCATGCCCTCCAGTCCCGCGTTCTCGCGCTCCGCGGCAAAGGAGCGGTTGAATCCCAACACGCCGGCAAAGGCAAAGGCAATCCACAACAGGCCGGGCAGCAGGCGCAGTGTCTCCTCCCGCGCCGGCTCGAAGGCAAAGTTGAACAGGAACACCACCAGGAGGCCGAAGATACACATGGAGGCAAGCGTCTCGCGGTGCCGCCACTCGACGCGCAAGTCTTTCACGAAAATGGCCGAGATGACTCGAAGGGTGTGCATGGTGGCAGTAAGGAGTCAGGAGCCAGGAGTCAGAATATAGCCGCCGCTACACCGCTGCCTCCGCTGCAGTTTAATCCTTTGCTTTGTGCGCAGATTCCATCATTACCACGCCGGAACGGATGGAATCAGGCAATTTCAGGATGGATCCCAATTCTCCCAGGCTGAAGGCGTCGCGGATTGTCCCCTTCACTGCAACGCGCGCCCCCTCCCGCGGCACGCCGGTCTTTGAGATCACCCACAGTGTGCCTGTCCCGTCGTCAACTTCGTAAGCCCCATGATCCAGGACCGCGTAGCTCCTGACCACCTTGCCCGCCACTCCGACTTCCTGGCTTGCATAGCGGTGCGGGTCGACCAGGATGTTGTGGATGGTCTTCTGTTCGCAGCCCGGCAGAAACAAAACCGCTCCCGCCAACACCATCACCAGGAACAAGTAATGTCCAAGTCGCTTTTGCATGAAACCACCTCCCGATGCGAACTGGGATTTCCATTCCGGCCTTCCTGACTTCTAACTCCTGACTCCTGGCTCCTGACTCCTGACTCCTGTACTTACCGGCCCATCGTACCGCACCTTCCCACTTTCGAGCGCTACGAGCCGCCGGGCGATGGCTTTGCCTTGCTCGAAATCGTGAGTGGAGAAAATCAGGGCTTTGCCTTCCCCTTGCAGATGCTGCATCAGGCCTTGCAGGGACTCGGTGGAGGCCGCGTCGAGGCCGGTGAAGGGCTCGTCCAACAGCAGAAACTGGGGGTCGTGCAAAAACGCCCGCGCGAGCGATACCCGTTGCTGGTACCCCCGGGAAAGCTCGCGCACCGGAGTCTCGGCACGCTCGCGGAGGTGGAAGAGGTCAAGCACGCCGGCCACCCGCTGCGATCTATCGGTTAGACTAAAAAGCTTTCCCGCGAATTCCAGGTTTTCACGAGCGGTGAGTTCGCGGTAGAGAAACGTCGTGTGGGAAACGAACCCAATGGCGGCCTTCGCGGCGGCGGGGTTGCCGAGAACGTCGGCGCCGTCATAAAGAACCTCGCCCTCGCTCGGGCGGGCCAGCGTTGAGAGCACGCGCAACAGCGTGGTTTTGCCCGCGCCGTTCGGCCCATAGAGCAAGATGGAATCTCCAGGCTCGACGCGCAAGCACACGCCACTCAAAGCCTGAAAGTCCCCGAATTGTTTGGAAACATCGCGCAGTTCCAGCACGGGTTTAGCGCGGGGTGTGTCGGGTGGCATAGGACTCGAGGAGCGCGGGTGGAGCTTTCTTCAGTGTCGCCACCAAGCGCGCTTTCAATTCCAGGCGCTCTTTCCAATAAGGCTTCTCCGCAATCTTGCCGGCGGCGAAGAGCTCGTCCAAGTCGGCGATAGAATTAAACAACTTTTCCACTTCGGCTTCCATCGCTTTCTGAAGCTGACTGGCACTTTGCTGGGCTTTCCACTTGGGCCATTCCTTGGCCACGCGCACGCCCAGCCCCCACAGCAGGACCAGCAGGAAGCAGGCGAGCAGAGGTCCGCCCATCCGCGTCATGGAGTTGGGCACGGTTTTCACTTCCGAGTCCGCCGGGCTGGCCGCCGCTTCGCCCGCCGCAGCTTCACCGGGCGCCCCTTCACCACTGACGCTCGCGGCGAGTTGGGCGTTGGGCGGCACGTTTTCCGCCAAATACTTCTGGCTTCCCGTCTCCGCATCGGCGCCCGCGGCCTTGAACAGCGGGGAGTCTACAGAAAGGTTGGAGGGCGACACCAGCAGCTCCACGCTGTCGATGGGGTAGGCGACGGAGTCCGCGAGGTCCAGCTTGTTCGAGCCGTAATCGCCATCGTAAGCCACCATCATCACGGTCAGGCCCGGCTTGAGGGGGTACTGAATATTGAAGTTACCCGGCCCTTTGCCGGGGTTCACGGGCTGCGGCAGTGGCATGTTCATCAAACCAGCCACCGCAGCGGAGGGGTCGCTGACGGTCTTGGCGAGGTGAAACAGGAATGTGCCGTCGGGATTCACGTAGCTGCGCGGCGGGTCCGTAGTGTTGCGAATCGCGAACATCTCCTGCACGTGGCCCTTGCCGCCCTCCGCTTGTATGATGATGCGGGCGGATTGAATGCGCACGGGTGGCGCGGTGCGTGTGGCGTCGTAAACCGTGATATCAACCTGGGCTTGGCCACGGTCGTCAAACTTTACCGGGGCGTGATAATTCACCTCCTGAAAAGTCGCCTGGAGGAGGTAAAAAGAGTCGGTGGCGAGATCGCTTGAGGCGATCACGAAATGGCCGGTGGCATCCGTAACCGCGGTGGCAACCTGCTGCATCCCCCCGCGTGGCATCAGGAGCTGAAGCGTTTGGTTGGCCACAGGGCTGCCCGTGGTGCCATTCGACACTTGCCCTGAGATTTTGCCTCCGGCGGCGAGCAGAGCAGCGCCGGACCCCAGCAGCAAGATGCAAGCTGCCGAAAGGGTGAGGAATTTGGATGGAAACAATTTCACGGTCATGGGACGTAAACAGTGCGACTACCGGCTATGAAAATACCTGTGCCGAAGGCACCTTGGACTGCGGCGGCTCGACGCCGCCTTGGAATAACACCGAAGGACGAAGACAAGGCGGCGTCGAGCCGCCGCAGTCCAAGGTGTTGGGTTCAACCCTTCTTCCCCGGGGCGGCAATTCGCGCGCCACATTCGCCGCAGAATTTTACCGGCAACGGATTCTCATACCCGCAGACTGAACAAGTGTACTCGATGGGGGGCTGCGTCTTGCGCTGCGCGCGGCGCGCGGCGATTTCGCGCTCCACCACCGCATCGTCCTGCTTGAGCAATTCGGCTTCCTGCGTGGCCGCCATTAAACCCGCCGCCTCGCCCAGGTAATTCGTGCGCAACGCTTCGTAATCTTCGCGCGCAATCTTGCCGGACTGAAATTCAAATTCGAGATCTTTCAAGTTATCGTAAACCACCAACCGCCGCCGCTTCAGATCGCCGAGCACGGTGACATCCAGGGGCAGAGGGCCACCCGCGGTCTCCGCGCTAAGCAAGGGAAAGAGAATGTAAACCGCCATCCCCACCGCAATCAGAACTGAGATCGTTAGCAGCATAATGCCTATTTCATCCCCGTCGATTTCATTTCCTCTTCCATCGCCGTGAGGACCTTGGGGTCCAGGGACGCGGAAGTGGGAGCCGGCACGATGGCAGGTTTGCGCTTCCAGCGCCGCACGATGACCACGACAAAGCCCAACCCTGCCAGCAAGCCTACGCTGGGAAGAATCCAAACCGCCAGATTAAAACCATGGGCGGGCGGAGCCGTCAGCACCTGAACGCCGTAACGGAGCGACAAATCCTGGAGAATGGCCGTCTCATCCTTGCCTTCCGCAATTTCCTTCTTGATGAAGGCCTGCATCTCGGCTTTTTCGGCGCAACCAAGGTGCGGGCATTGGTTCAGCGGGGCGACGCAGCCGCACGTGCATTGCACTTCGTTGCCAAGAGCTTCCAGAGTGGGTTTGCGGGCGGTATCTCCGCGTGCCACCGACGCGGCAAACAGAAAGGTGACTAAGACTGCAAACAGGAAGAAATAGTGACGAGTGACGAGTGACGAGTGACGAGCAAAACGGCAGGAATAGTGACGAGTGACGAGTGACAAGCGATGAGCAAAACCGACTTGCGCCATCGGACTTCGGACACCGGACTTCGGACTCTTCCGCTTGTCATTCATCTCATGTCACTCGTCACTCTTCACTCGTCACTGCTTCTCTTCTGCTCATCACTCGTCACTCTTCACTCGTCACCGCTTCTCTTCTGCTCGTCACTCGTCACTCTTCACTCGTCACTGCTCTTCAGAACCCATCGCCCGCCTGCACGGCCAATTCCTGCGCTTGGCGCATTATCGCCATTTCGCGCTCGACGCGGCTGGGAACCATGGCCAGCAACGTGCCCAGCAGCGTCACGAAACCGCCGATCCACACCCACATGACCAGCGGATTGATAAACACCTGGATTATGGCCTTGCCGGTGTCGGGATCTATTCCCGCCAGCACGACGTAGACATCTTCTGACAGCGTGGGGTGAATGGCCACGTAACTGGTGGGCTGCTGGCTGGCCTTGTAGAAGCGCTTTTCCGGATGCATCGAGGTGAAAGCCTCGCCATCTTTGGTCACGGTGATGAGCGCGCGCGTGTACTCGTAGTTGGGATTGTCGCCGGTGATGAGGCCATCACAGCGCAGCATGTAATTCTTTACGGTCAATAAGTCGCCTTCCTGCATTAGTCCCTTCGCGTCCACTTTGAAGGCTTGGCCGGCAAAACCGACAAAAAGTAGCACAATCCCAATGTGGACAATATAACCGCCATAACGCCTTGTGTTACGCATGGTCAGGTTGTAAAGGGCCTGGGCAAAGTTTTCCTTGGCGGTCCTCATGCGGGTGCGCGCACCCTTCCAGAATTCTCCCACGATGCAGACGAGGACGAAAACGGACAAAAAGAACGTCATCAACGCGTATGGTTGATGGAAGCCGCCCATGGCGCACGTCGTCCCACCTGCCACCAGCGCTACAATAAGTGGAAGAGTGAAATTTCGTTTCAAACTTTGGAAGGAAGTCTTGCGCCACGCCAGCAGCGGTCCGGCGCCGGTTAACAGCAGAAGCAGCAAGCCCATGGGAATCGCCACTTTATTGAAGAACGGCGCGCCCACCGTGACCGTCGCATTCTCCACGGCTTTGGAAATCACCGGGAACAGCGTTCCCCAGAACACTGCGAACACCAACGCCAGCAGAATCCAATTATTGAAAAGGAAGCCACTTTCGCGCGAGACCATGGAATCAAGCTTGTTCTCGCTTTTCAAATGGTCCAGGCGCAGGAAAAGCAAGGTGAGGGAAAAGAACAGAATGATGGCGAGGAAAACAGCAAAGAACGGGCCGATGTTGGATTGTGCGAATGCGTGCACGGAAGAAACAATCCCGCTGCGCGTCAGGAAGGTGCCGAAGATGCTCAGGAAGAACGTCAGGATGACCAGCGCGACATTCCAAACTTTCAGCATTCCGCGCTTTTCCTGGATCATCACCGAGTGCAGGAAGGCCGTCCCCGAGAGCCACGGCAGCAGCGATGCGTTCTCCACCGGGTCCCATCCCCAATAGCCGCCCCATCCCAGCACGGCGTAGGCCCAGTTCCCGCCCAGGAGGATTCCACAGCCCAGCAGCATCCACGGAACCATCGTCCAGCGGCGGGTGGTGCGAATCCAGTTGTCGCCCAATTGCCGGGTGATGAGCGCCGCCATGGCGAAGGCGTACGGCACCACCATGCCAACGTATCCCAGGTAAAGCATGGGGGGATGAATCACCATGGAGTGGTACTGGAGGAGCGGGTTCAGTCCGTTGCCATCCGGCGCGGAAAAGGCTTGCGTGCCCGCGCTCGATACCAGGGAGAGTTCCTGGAAAGGGTTCGCGACAAAGAAGACGAGAAGAGAAAAAAAGGTGCCCACGCCCATCAGCACGGAAACCACGTAAGGCATCAACTGGCGATTCTTGCGGCGGTTCTGCCAGACCACCAGGGCGCTGTAAATCGAAAGCAGCCATGTCCAGAACAGCAGCGACCCTTCCTGCCCAGCCCACAGTGCCGCAACTTTGTAATACGTGAGCAAATCACGGTTGGAATGTTCGGCCACATAGGCGTTGTGGAAGTCGTTCGTGAGGATCATGTATTCCAGGGCCACCACCGCCAGCGTAACCATCAGGAAGAAACCCCAGGTGGCACGCTCGGCGCTGCGGGTGATGCGCGGGCTGCGGAGCTTCCCGCCCACGGCTCCGGCAACAAGGGCATAGGCCGCGAACGCCAGGGAGGCGATCAGACCGACACTACCGACTTGATTCATAAAAACTCCCTGAGGGGCTGCTCTTGCAGTGATGGAAGCCGCGGGCGGCCTGAGGTGCTATGCCCGGAAGCTCATTTTGCGCCGCTCAGCGCGGCCACCGGGCCCTTCATGCCGGCTCCCTTTGAGCTTGGTGCAGCCTGATACTTGGAAGCACATTTGGCCTGGATTTTCTCGGCGCGGAATTCCCCGTTGGCCAGATAATCGCCGTCGACAATCGCCTGCGCGCCGTCTTTGAAGGTGTCAGGCAGCGTATCGGTTCCCACATAGGTTACGGGAATGGATTTTGCGTCCTGGGCGAGCCGGAAGCTGAGTTGCCCGCCGCGGCGCTCAACTGATCCCTGTGCAACTACACCACCCACCCGCACATGGCGGCGCGCCGTTTGCGCCTGGGTGAGCTCATTCACCGTCACATAGTAAGTTTTGCTTTCCTGAAAGCCGGAAATGGCTTCCCAGGCTACTACGGCGAGAATGATGCCGATGCCGATAGCGAATTTCCACTTCTTGTTGTGCATGAGTGTAACGCACGCCAGAACTCGGGGGCTTGAGCCTCCGCAAACTTGAATTGTTTTTCCCTGACAACCCCAAAGAAAATTTTGCACCCGCCACGGCCCATAGTCAATGAGAAAGACACACCCGGGGAATTGACCGGCCTCAATCGGCCCGGCGCGCCCCCCTTTCATACCACGCTAATCGAGAAGGAGAATCTGTCGCGGTTCCCCCCTTCTGACAGCAGGGGGGCTGGTTATGACCAAAGAACAAACCGTGGTAATCTGCTCCCTGGGAATCACCCTAACTTTTTCGTGCCGGGGCCGGCCGTGCCGGAATCCTTGGAAAACTCAGGAGGCCTATGGCGGACCAAACCACTATTCGGTGCGCTCTCACTGAAACATGGCACATCAATAACCGCGTCAACCTGCGGTTGCTCGATGCTTTGACTGACGAGCAACTGGCGGCGACAATCCTACCTCGGGGTAAGGCGGTGACAAGTTATTTTGTGCATATTCACATGGCGCGGATCTATTGGCTCGAGCACCGCTCGGGCGCTTTGGCAAAGAGCCTAAAGAAAATCCCGGGCGGATCGGCTCCCCGGGCGATGCTGCGGCAGGCTCTTATCGATTCCGGTAAGGCCATGGGGGAATTGTTCGCCGAAGCTGAGCGCACCGGGCACATCAAGGGCGCCAATTTGGGCCCGGTGGCTTTTCTTGGTTATGCCCTCGCCCACGAGGGACACCATCGCGGCCAGATCATCTTGCATCTCAAGATCGCCAAGCTGCCCCTGGACCGCGCCACCGGCTACAGCCTTTGGTACTGGAATAAAATCTAAAAATCAGTGGCGAATGACACGGGGCGGGCGAGAAGCATTGTGGATACCCAGCAAATGCCCACTAATGCCCGCTGATAACCCAATGGGCAGAAATATCCCCTTTCCGGTGTAATAGATAGCCACACTCCGCTTTTCTCTGGGAGAATGCTCACGCGATTAAGCCTTTTAAATTCAACACATTAGAAATTTAGAAAACGAGCCAAGTCACGGCGATATTGATTCAACGGAAAATCCCCCATCGCTCAGTATGGAAATCCTTTTTGCCCGATACCAACGTATATTGTTGAAATTAAGCTACTTACATGAAGCAGCAAATTTGTCACTTTTTGCATCCAAAGGAGTGTGCCGGTCAAGAGCAAGAGGCTTTATAAGGCCGGCGTTGGAAGGAGGGCATCAGCCATGACGCGCTTATTGAAATATTCAGCGATTGCCCTTTTGGCGTTTGTGACCTTTGTGCCGGCAGCGTCGGCACGCGGATTCTATGGCGGTCGAGGCTTCGTGGGAGTTGGCTTCGGTCCAATGTATTACCCGGGGTTTTATGGATATTACGGCCCCTGGTACGGACCGGGTTACTATGTCCCCAATGCGGGCGAAGTTGAGATTCAGACGAAGCATAAGGGTGACCAGATTTTCGTCGATGGCGGATTCGCGGGCCGCACGGGCGAACTGAAAAAGTTCCCATTGCGAGCCGGCACCCACACCATCGAGTTGCGCAATGCCAACGGGCAGACGTTTTATCAGGAGAAGATCACCGTGATCGCAGGCAAGAAGCTCAAGATCCAATCGGATTACATTGGTTGATCTTCGTAGATCCCCCCCCGCGACGCCATGGCGCCTGATCGACGCCGTGGCGTCCCACCCCTTGTAAAAAGAGCAGTATCCCGCCCCCGCAATCACTCTTCCACAGTGGAACACTCGGTGTGGGTTCTTTCGGCGCAGTGCCGGGCGGCTTTTCTCGCTTGCTGGAAACTTCGGCCTTACGCAAGTCTCTTGCTGTCAAGGAGAAAGAGACGGATCGTCCAACGCGATCCTTTTGGCACAGCAGGTGCACGTTACTCCTCCATTCGACGTTCCATATCTTCGGCCACCCTGCGGGAGCCGTTCGCGGGGTCGCCGCCAACGAAAGGAGAAATCTGTTATGCCCACAGCGAATCAGTCTTCCATTTCCCAGGCACTTGAAACTCTTCACCAGCAAGGCCACCTCCAGTCGAGGTATGAGAACTTTATCGGCGGGAAGTGGGTTCCACCTGCAAAAGGAAAGTATTTCACCGACAAGAGCCCAATCAACTGCGAGCCCCTTGCCGAAATCGCCAAGTCGAGTCCCGAGGACATTGAAACGGCTCTTGATGCCGCGCATTCCGTGCGGGAGGCTTGGGGACACACCTCGCCGGCGGCGCGCGCCGCCATTCTGCTGAAAATCGCCGACAAAATGGAGGAGAATCTGGAACTGCTCGCGCTCGCCGAGACCCTCGACAACGGCAAGCCCATTCGCGAGACGCGTGCCGCCGACGTTCCCCTCTCCATTGACCATTTTCGTTATTTTGCCGGTTGCATCCGCGCGGAAGAAGGAGCCCTGGGTGAATTGGACAACGACACCGTCGCCTATCACTTCAAGGAGCCCCTCGGGGTGGTGGGCCAGATCATTCCCTGGAACTTCCCTTTGCTGATGGCTGCCTGGAAATTGGCTCCGGCCGTGGGAGCGGGAAACTGCACGGTCATTAAACCCGCCTCCAACACTCCCCTCAGCCTGTTGTTCCTGATGCAGTTGATTGGGGATCTGCTGCCACCGGGCGTCCTCAACGTGGTGACCGGACCGGGAGGCGAGATCGGCAAAGCTCTGGCGACCAACTCGCGCATTGCCAAGATTGCCTTCACCGGCGAAACCACCACCGGCCGCCTCATCATGCAATATGCGTCTGAGCCCATCATCCCGCAGACGCTGGAACTGGGGGGAAAGTCGCCCAACATCTTCTTCGCGGATGTGATGGATCACGACGACGACTTCCTCGACAAAGCGCTGGAAGGCTTTACGCTCTTCGCCTTCAACAAGGGCGAAGTCTGCACCTGCCCGTCTCGCGTTTTGATCCAGGACTCCATCTTCGACAAGTTTCTCGATCTGGCGGTGGAGCGCGTGGAAAGAATCAAGATGGGGAACCCGCTCGACCCCACCACCATGATGGGCGCGCAAGCCTCGCACGATCAACTTGCGAAGATCATGGAATACATCAAGGTCGGCAAGGCCGAGGGAGCGCGTTGCGCGACCGGCGGCGAACAGGCCCACCTCGGCGGCGACCTCGAGAACGGCTACTACATCCAACCGACGGTTTTTGTGGGCCACAACAAGATGCGCATCTTTCAGGAGGAGATCTTTGGCCCGGTGCTTTCGGTCACCAAATTCACGACCCTGGAGGACGCCATCGAGATCGGCAATGACACCGTCTATGGCCTGGGCGCGGGCGTGTGGTCACGCAATGGCACCAACGCCTACCGGGTGGGCCGGGAAATCAAGGCCGGCCGCGTGTGGACGAATTGCTATCACCTGTATCCGGCGGGCGCGGCCTTCGGCGGCTATAAGCAGTCGGGCTTCGGCCGCGAAACCCACAAGATCATCCTTGACCACTATCAGCAGACCAAGAACCTGCTGGTCAGTTACAGCCCGAAGGCGCTGGGCTTCTTCTAAACGCCGGCGGGAGGCAAGGGTATCGGTGGCCTGCCAACCTCTATGGGCAGGCCGCCGAGGCACCACCTCGCGCAGCGCCTTGGACTGCGGCGGCTGGACGCCGCCTTGGAATAACGACCAAGGCCAAGACAACGCTTCGACCCGCATGGTCTGAACGGAAGGCAAAGGCGGCGTCGAGCCGCCGCACTCCAAGGTGCCTTCGGCACAGCTTCAGTGCCCGCAGTAAAACGGCGGCACGTCTGTAGCGGCGGTCTCGGACCGCCGAATCGTCGATCGGAGATCGTCGCCTGGAGTTTCTACATTTTTGTGACCTAGCCGGTAGATTTCCCTAGGTCCTGAGCCGCAGTGTCACTCGCGGCTGCTCTCGTGAAAATGGCTGTGCGAAGCACCTTGGAGTGCGGCGGCTCGACGCCGCCTTGGTCCTCCTCCTCGGCGTTATGGGAAAGCGGCGTCGAGCCGCCGCACTCCAAGGTGCTTCGCACATAGGCATCGACGATGGCCAGTCGGAAGATCATGAACAGGCGCCGCTAGAGCCCCTCACCGCAACAAGCTGACAGCACGGGCTGGAACCCTCATCAGAAATGTAGAAACTCCAGTCGTCGATCGGAGATCGACGCCACAGGGCTGTAGCGCCGCCCTTGAGGGCGGCACGCGACGGGTGCCGGGGTGAAGGCCGGCGTAGCAACATTGCTCCAATTCGTAACACGATTCCGATTGAATACCCAATAAGCAATTGCCCTGCCAAAACGGGCTTCCTTCAAACGGCTCTATCGAAAATGCCCCGAACTCACGTTTCCGCCCTCATCAGCATTCACCCGCTGGGGCATTTCCGATAGAGACCTAACGTTATACGGCCAAGTGAAGAGGAGCGCATATCCAGACATCCCAGAACCCCGTATCTCGGGAGTTTAGATGCGTGAGGCACTTCAACGGTTTGGCGACATAACCGGCAAAGTGGACTGTGCTGGGTAAACACTACGCCGTCAGGCGGGGCCGACGCCCTTCGGCACCCTAGATAATCGTTCTCACGACGTTGTCCAGAGCAACTTCCGAGTAGCCCCTCATCCATCCACAATCGCGGCGCGGGAGAGAAGAGAATTGACCACATTGCCCGACTGACAATTGCGTTCAGCGGCGGTCGGGCGTATGTTATCGGTCGAACCGGAGGGCGATAACGGGAATTCCGGCTAAGTTCAGAATTGCCTTTTGTTTCGACTCTACGCTTGTCGCAAAGGAGATTTACATGGCGAATCCAGTAGTGCTCCGTGGGACCGAGTCGCACATCGTGCACTCCGCCATCATGGATTTGGATTTCGAGATCTCGATTCAATTACCGATGATAGTCGGGCCCCAACCGCTGCCCGTCGTATACTCGCCCGACGCCAACCTCTCGTTCGGCGCGGTCGCCAACATATCGGCCCTACTGATGGGTGGCGGCGAGATCCCGCCGGTGCTCACCGTCGGCATCGGCTATCCCGTGGGGGCGGACGGCGCCTACGTCTTGCGCCGGCGCATGTACGATTTCTCTCCGACATCGGACGAATGGCAGCTCGGCGTGTGGGCTTCTTCTCCGCTCTTCGCCGGTGAGGTGAAAGGTGGTGGCGCGCCGCTGTTCTTCCGGTTCATGAGCGAAGAGCTCTGGCCGTGGATTGCGGAACGGTATAAAGTCTCCGACGACCGGACGTACGTTGGTGACTCGATGGGTGGACTCTTCGGCATCTACACGCTGCTCAACCGGCACGGCTTCTTTAGGCGATACGTGATCGGCAGCCCTTGGATCTGTTGGGACCACCCGCGCTGCTTCGACTACGAGGTGAACTACGCCGCCGCGCACGACGACCTCGATGCGATCGTGTTCCTCTCGGCAGGCGGAGCCGAACACGTGCTCAGCCCAGCGGCCGATCCCAGCATGAGCGCGATCTTGGCCAAGGCCGACACGGAAGCGCACACGGTTCGGATGGGGGAGTTGCTCGCCAGCCGCCACTATCCGAGCCTCAAGCTGAAAATGCTGATCTTCCCCGAGGAAACTCACTATACCGTGCCGTTTGCGCTCATCGCACACGGGTTGCGGTACGTGTTCCAGGCCGCCTGACTTGGCTCAGTTTGCGGCAGTAATCAATTCGGGCGCAAATACCCGGTATCCCTAGCATTCACGCGACTCCCCCGATATGTTCAAACAGGGCCCTGGGAGCGGCGGATTGTGGCCCGGCTGGATGGTCGGCCACTCGGAAGTTGGCCTACGCCATCGCATATTACTCCTGCCTTGTCGCCCAGCGTTTACTAACCGCCGACGACGCTACACGGCGGCCACTTGGGCATATACCGCCTGCCCGTAAATGTGTAACTCCTGGCTCCCGAGAAGTCGCCTTCGGGGAATTTACCATGCTTGCTTGTGGTAACTTGGCTGTGTCGCAAAGCCGTAGATGTGGCCTGGGCTGTCGCCCGCGGCACTCATCGCGTCTTCGGGTTATTGCTTCCCGGCTTCCCGGCGCAAGGCCTCGTGCAAGAGCATCTTGACGTAGGTCTGGTAGCCGATTCCCTTTTGCGTGGCCATCGCGCGCGCCGTGTCAATATCGGTGGCGGCCAAGTGCAGCGTCGATTTCGGCAGCACGCCGGTGCCGGGTCGAAGATATAATCATGGCGCCACCGTGATGGGCCTGAACGCGCGTCACCCGGCGGGTGGGCAAGCTTCCTAATGGACGCCGTCTCGTGAAGGAGGAGGATAATTTGCCAGCCCATGTCGCTGCCTCGAGCGCCGCCGCCGCTTTGTTAGGGCAGCTCCGCGAGCGCCATGGTCCTCTTTTGTTTCACCTGTCGAGCGGCTGCTGCGATGGAACCGCCCCGTTGTGTTTGCGCCAAAGCGATTTCCATCCCGGCGCTTCCGATGTGCTGCTCGGGCAGCTTGAGGGCGTGCCCTTCTACACCAGCCGTTGGCAGGCGCAACTGCTGGGCGACGCATCCTTGCTGATCGACGTCGTCGAGAGTCAAAGCGACAGCTTTTCCCTCGAGGCGGCGGAAGGTATCCGATTCATTGCGCGCACCGTTGAAACGCCTTAAGGAAACATATCCTTACTACAACGAGGCCATTTCCACGGTCTGCGACGGCTGCGTCCGGCGGGTCATTTCCGCCCGAATCTGCCCAGCTTGTTCGGGGCTGAAATTCAACCTGCCCACGGCCATGTTGGACAGATCCCGCTCGTCCCAATCGCCGTGCATGATTCCCTGCGGGGAGTGGCGGAGGTTGAACAAATGGCCAATTTCATGAGCCATGGCGTGTCCCAAAATCTCGGCCAGGCTGGCGTAGGTTTGTTTCTGCGCCAAGTCCGCGGCAACGCGGGCAAACACGAAGGCCTCCGTTCGTTCGTGTTCCTCTCCCGGAGCGAGACCCATGTTCGTGGTCGGCAACCGGAGTTTCTTGGCCATCTCTCGGGACAAGACCTTGATGGAAAAGTTGAGGCTGCCTGGCGTCGAGCCCTCCTGGTACTTTTCGTCGGGGGCAAGTGGAATAAAAGTGGCTTCTATCCCCGCCCTTTGCAGGATACGATGGGCAACCTCTCCGGCCCGCACCAGAGTTTTGCGATCGAGTTGGGCATAGTTTCGGACGTTTACCGTGAGGCGCGCGGGACTGTCGGTTGCAGGCGCCGCCGCGAACGCCGACGCGCTCCTTATCAGGAGGATTGCTAAACCCAGCAGTGTCCCAAATCCCCAACCCCCAATCCCGAACCCCGCGCCTTTGATCCCTGATCCCCAACCCCTATTCCCCAATCCCTGTCTTTCCATGGCGTCCTCCTCCGTTCTCACCGGGGAAGGCGGGAACGGAGGGCGAAAACTCGGACGCCGGAAAATTTTTTCAGAGAATTTATTCGGGCTGGCGCCGGTGGGCGGTGCTATAATCCGCGCCACTGGCAAGTCACGGGTGCGGTTGGCGAAGGGGGCTTATGACGCGGCCCGCAACTCAGCCCAAAGCGCACGATGTCACTCAGCTCCTCCACGCCTGGGGCCAGGGAGAAGACGCGGCCCTGGAGCAGATGATTCCCATCGTTTACCACGAGCTCAAAAGGATCGCCCACCGCTATATGGCGGGTGAGCGGCAAAGCCACACCTTGCAGACGACGGCGCTGGTGAACGAGGTTTATGTGAAGCTGATCGATTCGCAAAAGGTCAACTGGCAGAATCGGGCGCACTTTTTTGCGATTTGCGCGCAGTTGATGCGGCGGATTCTGGTGGATTTCGCCCGGTCGCGCGGCTATCAAAAGCGCGGTGGCGGGGCGCAAAAAATTACCCTCGTCGAGGATCTGCTCGGTCCCCGGGAGCGAGGGCGGGACTTGGTGGCGCTGGACGATGCCCTGAAGGCCTTAGCCGACCTGGACCCGCGTAAGAGCCAGGTGGTGGAGTTGCGCTTCTTTGGGGGACTGAGCGTGGAAGAGACGGCGGAGGTTCTCAAAGTTTGCCCCGACACGGTGATGAGCGACTGGAAGATGGCCAAGCTGTGGCTGGGGCGCGAGCTCCGACACAGCACTGCAGTTTAGAGCCGGGGTGAGAACCGCTCTGGTCGAGGATGCGCGAAGCGTGGTAGCGCGGACCTGTTTTCCCAAGGTCCGCGGCTTTTGGGCAGGACACAAGGGACTTAGGCTTGTGGATTGCGCAGAGCAAAGCTCTGCGGCCGGCTGACACGCAGAGCTTTGCTCTGCGCAATCCACATCCTAAAGCGGCGTCGAGCCGCCGCACTCCAAGGTGCCTTCGGCACGGTAAGCCATGAATCCTGATCGTTGGCGCGAAATCGAGCGATTGTGTCAGGCGGCTCTGGAGCGCCCGGAGAACCAGCGCGCCGCTTTCCTCGACCAAGCCTGTGCCGGCGATGCCGCCTTGCGCCACGAGGTGGATTCGCTCTTGGCGCAGGGTGAGCACGGGGCGAGCTTTATCGAGTCCCCGGCCCTCCAGGTGGCCGCCCAGGCCCTGGCCCAGGATGACTCGGAGGTGCGCCGGGCCGCCGAGCGCGAAGAGCAGCGGCTGGGCCAAACCGTTTCCCACTATCGCATCGTCCAAAAACTTGGGGGCGGCGGCATGGGGGTGGTCTATAAGGCTGAGGACACCCGCCTGGGCCGCTCCGTGGCGCTCAAATTCCTTTCCGAGGAAGTTTGGCGCGATCGCGAGGCCCTGAAGCGATTCCAGCGGGAAGCCCGCGCTGCTTCCGCTCTCAACCATCCTCACATCTGCACGGTTTACGACATCGGCGAAGAAGCAGGCGAGCCATATATCGTGATGGAATGTCTGGAAGGCCAGACGCTGCGGGAGCGAATCGAAAACACGAAACTCGAAAATCGAAACGCGAAACTCGGGTCGAAGGCGAGTTTCGATTTTCGAGTTTCGAATTTCCTGCCCATCGGCCAAGTGCTGGACCTTGCCATCCAGATTGCCGATGCACTGGACGCGGCCCACCGCAAAGGCATCATCCACCGCGACATCAAGCCCGCCAACATTTTCCTCACTGACGATGGACAAGCGAAGATTCTCGATTTCGGTTTGGCGAAGATGGCGAGGCCCGTGTCGGTGGCAGGCGACTCTTCGAGCGACCTGCGGACGGCAGCCGGAGCGGTGGCGGGGACAGTCCAATACATGAGCCCTGAGCAAGCCCTGGGGCAGCCGGTGGACGCGAGGAGCGATCTGTTTTCGTTCGGGTCGGTGCTCTACGAGATGGCCACCGGGCGCAATGCCTTCTTCGGCTCGACCGCCAGCGAGACCATTGCCCACATCTTGCACAGCCAGCCGGAAGCCATCGCCCGCTTCAACTACGACGTGCCGCAAGAATTGGAACGAATCATCCGCAAGTGTCTGGAGAAGGACCTCAATCTCCGCTACCAGAGCGCGGCCGACCTGCGGGCCGACCTCCTGCGCCTGAAGCGCGACACGGAATCGCCGCGGCCGGGGGCTGTAGCGCCGGTGTCCCCACCGGCGGTGGTTGGGGCGGTTCGCGAACCGCCCCTACGGCGTTCACGCGCAATTTTGCTCACCGCTGTAGTTGCTATCCTCGTCATAGCGGGCCTCAGTTACAACCTCTACCGGCTTGCCCACCGCCCGCCGCCGGCACGGGAAGCCGCCATGAAAATGACGCAGCTCACCACCAGCGGCACAGCCAGCAGCCCTACGATTTCCGCCGATGGCAAGTACGTGGCGTACGCTCGAGAGGAACAGGGCCAAATGAGTCTGTGGCTTTACCAGGTGGCGACCGGCAGAAGCGTTCAGATTGTCCCGCCCGTTGACGGGACCATCAGACCGCCGACGTTTTCGAACGACGGAAGCTACTTGTACTACGTCATGGTGGATATGGAGCATCCCAAAGGCGTGCTGTGCAAAGTGGCATCGCTGGGCGGAACGCCCCAGAAGCTTCTCGAGGGTGTGCACACCATCGGCAACTTTTCTCCGGATGGGAAGCGGCTGGTAATTGTGCGGTCTTTTCCCGAGCGAGCGGAATATCATCTGATGGTGGCCAGCGAAGACGGCTCCGCGGAGAAAGTGATCCGCGTCTTCCACTCGAGCCCCGTTACTGTGATCCAGCCCGCTTGGTCTCCGGACGGAAGGACCATCGCTGTTTACGGGCTGACTGGTTTCGAAAACGGGTCAGCCCCCTTGGTGGCCGTCCCCATAGAAGGGGGAGAAGCAAAGCCGATTGGCGCCCATAAATGGCAAAGTATGGCTCGGCTGGTATGGCTTCCCGATGGCAGCGGTTTAATGGCTGGGGCAAGTGACGTCACCTCGCCCGACCCCAACCAGAGGCAGGTTTACGAGATCTCCTACCCCGCGGGCGAAGCCCGGCGGATCACCATGGATTTGTCCCGGTACCAAGGGATAGGAGTGACGGCGGACGGAAATTCACTGGTGACTCTCAAAGTCGATGATCACACCAGCCCCGTAATTCTTTCCTTAGACAAGGCCGGTCACGCCGTCGAGGAGCACGCGTTAGTGGGCACCGATGGCAAGCAGGGCCTCGATTGGACTCCCGATGGCCGAATCGTCTTCACCTCGCCCACCGCGACCACGGTGAATCTGGGCAGCATGGACGCGCAGGGAGGTGACCGCAAACAGCTAACGGCCTTGGGGGTTGAGGGTGAGTGGATGATCGACCCTTCGGTGTGCGGCGATGGACGGCACATCGTGGCACGTTCAAACCACGGAGGTACCCCCGGCTTGGTGAGGATGGACGCCGACGGCTCGAATGTGGTGCGACTGACGAGCGGGACTTTTGATCGTGCGCCCTCGTGCTCTCCGGATGGGAAGTGGGTGTTTTTCTATTCTGCGCGAACTGGAATGCTAACACTCTGGAAGATTTCCATTGACGGCGGCGAGGCGAAGCAACTGACCACGGAGTGGATGTGGAAACCCACGGTCTCACCCGATGGGAAATGGATTGCGTGCGCTTACCAGCCGGACCGAAGTAAGCAGGAGTACAAACTAGCCATTTTGCCGGCCGCAGGGGGCAGGCTCAGTAAGACCTTTGATTTGAGGGGAGACCCAAATCGCGTGGAATGGACGCCCGATGGGAAGGGTCTGACTTACTCCATGACCGACTGCTTTTGCTTTGTTGGGACCGCCGCCAGTCCCTTTGTCGCAAACCTCTGGATCCAGCCCATTGCCGGCGGACCGCCTAGGCGAATAACCAACTTCGAATCTGGCGGCATCTTTAGCTTTGCATGGTCGCGGGATGGTAAGCACTTGGCGGTGGTGCACGGTCCCACTGCCGCCGATGTCGTCATGATCAGTAACTTCCGGCATCGGGAATAGGCCCTGCACCGGCATCAGATAGGGTAAGAATGCGCGAAGCGCCTTGGAGTGCGGCGGCTCGACGCCGCTTTTCTCCCCGCGAGCTTGCTCGCGAGGATTGCAATCGAGGGCCTTAGGCTTGTGGATTGCGCAGAGAGCTTGTGACTTTTTTGAAATTTCGCTCGAAGCGATAGTGATAACAAAAGAGTTAAGTGGCTCGAAAAGGCCCGAAAGCTAAAAAAGTCACAAGCTCAGAGCAAAGCTCT
>Ga0181539_1001622_pt1 | contig 24402 bp, 31 predicted proteins | sample PEATcosm2014_Bin_46_FD_119767 | JGI IMG/M metagenome (GOLD analysis project Ga0181539, IMG submission 119767) | Peatland microbial communities from MTU Mesocosm Facility, Houghton, MI, USA - PEATcosm2014_Bin23_60_metaG | ecosystem: Environmental > Terrestrial > Soil > Wetlands > Peat | place... | reverse complement strand
TACAAATTGATAATGGAAAGGATCCCAACCACGCACTCAAGAAGCATCTCGTAGACCGAATGAAGCAGCTATTTTCCTATTCCTCAGAGTCAGATATCGATGATCAATTTGGGCAAATTAATGACCTGGCGAGAATTTGTTTAGTTCTCGTCAAACGAGGTTACCCTGCGACTGGACCACTAGTGGATGCCGTTCTTATCGCAATATTTGGTCCACTCGTTGAGAGCGTTCTATGTAGTAAGACTCGAACATTCAAATGTTCAAAATGCAAAAAGAACATGTCATTTGTGTTTGCGAAGAATAAAGATGTTCTTTGCGTTCATTGTGGAACCCAGGTGTCCTCTGAACAGGCGAAGGTTCGAGAGCGTTCCAGTCGGATGAGTTCCGCTCTGTCTCTTGTTGAATCCATAAAGAAGGAATTAGGTACTTCAGCGGCACTAGGTAAATCTCGTGGGCGAGTTATTGCCATTCAACTCGTGCCAATGGACAAAATTAGGCCCGGCATTCAGCATCGAGACATTAATTTTGCAAAGGTCGAAGAACTCAGAAAATCTATCCGAAAACACGGATTGTTGGAGCCAATACGTGTCAGGAGGCTTACAGGTGACGATATCGGATTCTTTGAGATAGTGTTTGGGAACCATAGGTTCGAAGCTTGCAAAAGAGAAGGTCACAAGGCAATTAATGCCGAGATCACTGAAGATACCACACACAAAGCTGCTGTCCTCAACATTGTGGAGAATTTGCACCGAAACGAAGAAAAAAACTATTGCCTACTTGGAGCTTGGTTCAAGCGACTACTGACGGAACCTGGCTGGTCTATGGACAGAATAGCTAATGAAATCGGCAAGTCCAATTCCTACGTGCAACGCTGTATTGGGTACGCTGATGTAATTGATCCTAGGCTACATGAGTTATTCAGCTCACTAATTCCTCGTGGAGCAATCTACCCGTTCTCGAAGCTATCGCATGACCAACAGTTCACAGTAATTGAGCAAGTCAAGGAACTCCAGGCGAAGAAGGGTGAGAAACTGGTAAACTGGGATGTGCTAAAGGTTGTCGAGCAAGTTAGGTTCCCAGAAAAAGTCAAAGCTAGGCAGAAGAAGTGGAAGGATGAAGAAACACTTGGCTATTGTGTATTCTGCAAGACACGAATAATGCGACAGGATCTTCAGATAGTGACTACGAGGCTTCGAGATGGCAAGACCAAAGAATATGTGCACAAGAATCCAAAGGACTGCCAATACGATATACAATTGAGCATGAGTTTCGACGGAACTGCATCGAGAAACAAGGTGCAAACAGCAATCGACCAAATGAAAACACAGATGGAAAAGCTAGGGGTTCGTGTCACTGAGAATGACTGGTGAAAGCCCAACATGCCCAGGATGCGGCTCAAAATCAACACGACCATTCGGGTATGCTCCTTCAGTTGAGGTAAGGCCACGCCGACTTTGTGAGCGATGTCGTTATGCATGGATAATCAATCCACGAAAACGGCTCTGGGAAATCTACTGTCGCCTAAATCCGAGCGAACTATTCAACCTGTATCGTAAGCATCAATCACTGTCTAAGTTGGCCTCATTCATCAAAGACGAATACGGCTTTCGCCCTGGGATGGGTACGATGCTTTCAAGACTTAGACAAAGCTCCAGATATCAAATGCTGGTCACCAAGAGAAAGAACCGTTCTTACCGCAACATCCCCAAAACTGTTCTGATCAAAATGTACCGTAACTCGGGGACCTTTACTGGACTTGCGAAGTCGGTTAAAGAAATGGGCTTTCACGGAAGTCGAGAAAGTCTTTGGCAATACCTTCATCAAGATTTAGCGGAATTGCGCAGTTGAAATGGACGAAGCTTCGTTCCTATTGAGGACACCAGCATCAGCATCATTAGTTTGTTTAGTAGCAACTCTGCAGTGGATTATCCAGAGAACCGCGTTCACGTAGTCGTAGTCAAGATTAGACGACGAAAATATTCAATCGAAAATGTCCAATAGTGGAATTTGCGGGAACTGTAATCGTTTTGTCGCTACTAACCGCGCATTATGTATGTATGTGGTTACATCTTTTCGGTTGATTTTCGTCTAGGATCTGAGTCTGAGCTTACGTGAAGATACTGCATTGTGGTGTCGATGCTTTCATGTCCTAATTGTTCTTTGGCTTCTAATACAGCTTCCATTTGTCCACCTTCCCTGGCTGCCTCAACAAGCTGGGTTGCGTGTGTGTGTCTCATTTTGTGGGGGCTCCATCTTCCGTTTTTGTCTGGTTCTAAGAGACCTGCTTTCTTCGCATAGTGTCTTGTGAGTTCTTCGGCGCGTCTAATGCCTATTCCGAAGTCTATTTCCCCTGATGTTCTTTTTCCAATTACTCGTTTGAATGCTTCTATTGCGGTCGGTGCCACTATTACCAGCCTTTCTTTGTCTCCTTTTCCAATTACTCGAAGCTCTCGGCGTTCAATGTTGAGTTGTTCGATGCGTAAAGGAGGGTGACGTGCCTCATGTTTGTTGCAGACATAAAGCTTGGGAGATTTCGGGAGTGCTTGATCGACTAGAAAACACCAGGGAATGCCTGGTTCCTTACTGTTTGGACGTTTTTTCTTGGGTTTAAAGTGGAGACAGGTTATGCATTTGCGACGTGGTTCTCCAAGAAGTTCACTTATTCGGAGTCCGGTTCCAAACAGAATGATGAATAAATCACGAATTACCTGGTTTGGGATTATTTTGAGGAATATTTCTTCTTCTTTTCGGGTGTAATAGTATGGTAATCTCTTTCGTGCCAATGAAAATCACCTAAACTCCCTATTTGATCGTGAGAAATGCGAGCGGACAGAGAATATTTCCCATGATTCGTAGATAATTCGTGGATAATTGATCGCTGACTTGAGGAAATCACTGATATTCCGTGTTGAAATCAAATTAATTGGGGTTTGTGAGTCAAAGAACAGCGTTCTAAGCCTGTTAACGCAGGCTGAAATGGCCGTACTTTGTTTCCGGAAGAAAGATTCGGAATTTTGTTCTATGTTTGAGCTGCGGCGGCTGCCTTGGTTGGGTTGAATGCAGGAAAGTAGGGTCTCTCGAGAGAGCCGCTTGTGTTGAAAGCCGCTTGGTCGATCTTTCTGGGTAACTTGGAGGATCCCACGAGCCCATTTCTCTAGTTTACCCATGGCTTCGGAGCCATTTTTCATATGTGAGCTTAGCATCGAGGTCGCTTCCGTCAAAAAAATTTGAGCATACGCACAAGCCTTCGTGAAAGATACATTTCACGAAGGGGCTGTTCACGGTTAGTTTTTGGCGTTTCAAATCCCCACGCTCCAAATTGAGACCCGATCGGGTCTGTCATCTTCCTAGGTGATTATGCGCGTCTGTTTTCCGGGGAGCCCTATTTTTGCCCATGTCATTAGGGATTCATTAACACCCCACCCCCGTCTACCCACCAACGCGTGTGCGCGTATAGCTGCCTACACGCAGGCACGTTGTGGATGGCATGGCAGAGCATCACAATGGACTATAGAGCAGCACACCGGACCGCAAGGTACAGCAACGCAACGGACCAGACTGAGATGCACTACACTAAGTTGCAAGGCAGGGGTAAGCATCGCACCGCTTAGCTATGCAGGGCAGAAGTGTCACTTATGAGAAGTGACTAAGATGGGTACTTTTCTGAGGCAGTGAGGACAGGTAGCGTAGTAAGGATTAGACCCAGTGTAGTCCCATTCATACTTGCAATGTCTACACTTCAGCTTCATCTATTTCACCAGTATGTTGATTTGATCGATCAATTTGTGTGGCAAAGCAAAGCACCAAGACGAAGTGCATGACATCACAGCACAATGCGTTACACTACTACACTATGAAGGACACAGTATAGCGGTACAAGATCTGACAAGGGTGTCACTGCTTAAAGGCTGTGACCTTGAAGCGTCCGTAGCCGTTGATGCGGTTTGCACCGATGCCGATTTCTTCGCCTGCTTGTGCGAGCCATTTCTCCATCTCTCTGCTCTCATCTAGACCTGTTATGAGTTTGCCTGTGGTTTTCCATTTGCGTATGAGTGGTCGAACGACGATTTGCCGTGTCCCGCCTCTTCCAGTCTTAGGTGTCGGAATGTTGTCCACTTGTATATCATAAGGCAAACAGCCAATTTGCATCTGGACTTCACTAACCTCATGGGTTTGGGGCTCGATGGTGAGCATCATAGGTTCAACTCGGATTCGTGGAGAAACTCGTTGCTTGGTTTTCTGTTTGGCTTTTGATGGGGCCGCATCAATGAATGTATCGATGAGGCAGCCGCGTATCCAAGTGTTCGGAATGCCTAGGTTTCCCTCGGCTGTTCGGTATGCGTGATATGCGTGATATTCAGCTTGTTCGGCGTGTGGCAGTTCCGATATGCGCTTCTCTTCCTCTTGGCCGTTGAACTTATGCATTAGAATCGGGCTGACGCCTTCTATGCTGAATGTGTAGGTTGTCCATTCTCTCATGGGTTACATCTCACCTCCTTACGTTCGTGGTATGATACAGGAAGATCTCGTTTTTTCATGCGTTTTCTAACGTAGACGTACCATGCCATTATAATCTAATTAGTAGTTAGCTAGTTAGTTAGAATTAAACCTTTGGTGGGTTGGTGTGTGTGCGCGTACGTTGGTGTGTTCATGGGTGTGTGGACGCCATTCCATTTTATTGGTGAAGAACCATGACTCTTGGTAGCCTAGTTAGGTTCCTAGATCATCTGGTTAGCAGTCATCCGACCGGGTATGTGGCTCTGCTTGTAGGCGTCGTGGCTGGATCCATCGCCTTCTACCTGACCTGTAAAGGGATCCATGCCCTCTTCTATGGGAGTCAACCTGCCAATACGAGTCACTCTCAGATTAGCAGAGATCGAACTGAGGAATGGCGTATCGTCCACCAAGAGAAACGGGAGGATGCTGCTCAACGGTTCTTGAACACCTATTACGCTTGTGATCGTTGTGGTGGCTACTTCAAAAGGAAAGACTTGAACAAAGTCAGGAGGTACATTGATGATTTGCCTTTGCCTTTCGAGAAGGGAGTTTTTCATGTCTTGTGGGCAATCCTAGGGAGACTCGCACGGGTTACAAATCTCTATTGCGGCAACTGTCTTTACCTGACTAATGATGCAGTGCGGAAGGCTAAGAAGAGACGCTTGAAGGGGTTCTGATTGGCAACAAGACGCAAAGGTTCGCGTGTTCCGACCTATGACGATATGGTAAGTGGTCTTGAAGGCCTGAGAGCTCGAGTTCTGGCGCTCGAAAAGAAACAGGTTGCTGTCGGCATAGGCCTGTTCATGTTAGGCGTAATCGTGGGCTTACTGGTTGCCAGCAGAAACGATTAGGTAGCTCAACTTCATGTCGACGCTTCGTGATAATCTGATTTGGAGTCGTAATCTTTCAGCTGTTGGCTTAGTGATCGTTCTCATCCCTTACCTGGTTCTCAGGCTGATGTATGGTTCATTTCCTTCTTGGGCGTTGTGGGTGTGGGTTTTGCCCGGCTTCTGCTTAGACGCGCTGCCGTGTTTCCTAAGCTCAACGTTGATCGGCTCAATCTTTCTTCTGTTAGGTTTCGGATGTTTATGGACTTCCCTAGGGGGCACTGCTGATACGCGGACCAACATGCTGCTTTACCTAACGTACGGTTTCATGAGTTCAGGAATCATCGGTGGCGTAATGGCCTACTTCGCGCCAGTCTACTCTTTGTCACCAACATTGGCGGAAGAGTGCTTCGTTCTAAGTTTTCTCTTCGCGATCATCCTTACCCATCAACTGATTCGGGAGCTTCCCAACGGAAGTGTAGCGGTTCCAGACACTATGGAAGCATCTGGCCTAGGTACTGATCGATCAAATTTCCATGTACCGGGAGGGATATAGTTGACAGAAGAACAAAAGAAGACTCAGGAAACTAAGAAGGCTGCTCAGGAAACTGAGACGCCTAAGAAGCCTGCTGCTAAGAAGCAGCCTGATGCGCGAGCTCACCGGGATCCTGAGATTGGTTTCGCGTAGAGGTAGATTCTCATGGGGACCACTTTCAGGTCAGCTAGTTTCAAGGACGCAGACATCTACTATTGGGATTTCAAGAACAAATTTGGGCATTTCTTTTACTCGAAGAAGCCTCACGTGTTGGAAGCAATCTGTGCGACTCTATGCAACGCTTTTTCCTTCTCCTTCTATTTTGTTTTTTCTATTGCTGTAACCGTTTTTCTAGCGCTTTTCCATGTCGACCTCATTGTTTTCCTAGTTAGCGTTCTCATCTGTGATCTTCTCGTGTTAGGTAATGTTCGAGCGCGAGATGCGTTTCCTAACTTGAAGGGAGTGGAAGCTGATAGAGTCCTAAGCGCTGAAAGCCTATCGAATCCCACATTTCTACGTGTTGAGAATTGGGCGGACATTTACTGGTTCTACGATGGAGATGTGAAGAAACAATTGAAAGAGGCGCTTCTGATGAAGATACCGACATCAAAAGATTGGTTGCTTTCAATTTCATTTGAAGCTCAACCGTCTAATGGAACATTAGGCTTTCGACTCATCTGATCTAGATTTGGAGTGCTTTCGCTTGACTGTGAATCCAGAGAACCCAGAGAACCCGCCTGAGGCACCGGATGCGCGAGCTCGCGCAGTAATCACGGAACTTGAGGTAAGCAAGCAGAGACGTCGGCGAAGTTGGAGTATTGCAACAGATCTCTGCGATTACGTAAAGGAGAAGAAACTTGAGACTGGGAAGGATGAAAGTACGATTGTGGAGGAGTGTATTCTTGAGCATAGGCAGCGTGAAGAACATTCTGGGGAGGCTTTGAGCATGAGGTTTGAGCGAGTGGAAGCTCAGCTTCGGCAGGTAACTGACGATTTTGAGAAGCTTACTGAAAAGATTGAAACTGAAGGCACTAAGGAACATGAGTTCGGCATCTTCATCACAGCCCTCATCAATGTTAACCCGAAATTTCCGCTCGGTCCATATTCTAAGATTGGTGAAAAATTGCAGAAGGAGAACGCGGACCTCAATCTTTGGGATCAACTCAGATTCACTGCGGTTCAGGATCTTAGAGATGACCCTAACTGGGCTCAACAACTTGGGCTTAAAAGTAGCACAGGCAAGCTGAAACTGTCTGAAGCATGCACCTTCTACAAAAAGTTTGCAATGCTTCGGAAAAAGAAAGCTGAACTAACAGCTGAACACGCCGCACTTTTGACTAAACTCGCGGAACCACCAGAAGAACTTCTCCCACAAATAGCACAAACAACACCAACGCAAGGAGAAACACCTAAAACAGAATTTGCTGATGCGATGAATGAAATAAAGGGAAAGCAGAAGTGTTGAGAGATCCATCGGAAACCAAAACCGAAAGTAGCGGAGCATCACTTTCTCAGCGATTTCTGCGGTTACTTCAGGCTGAGATTTCACGTCAAGACGGCGAACATGGATTAATTGCGACATTACAATGGGAACTAAAAAGAATCGGGGGGATTATGGAGTACCTGCCTGAAACAGATGAGATTCACAAAGACATTTACAATCTGTATCGGCGTGTCGTAAATGACGAATTGGTGGAAAAATATGGCTACAAGGCAACTCTCGCTAGTTTCTACGCATTAGCCCTAGAAATTGACGAGTTGAAAAAGCGCGTTGCACAACCGCCACAAGTCGCAGCCATCGACAAAGCAGTACAGAATGGCATCGACAAAATAGATGAATTCACCGCGAAACGTATTGCTCAATTGTTGGATATGAAAGGGCATGAGGCAATGTATGACACAGGAACAAAGCCATCAGGAACTAATTGACCTTAAAGTTCTCTTGAAAGAGTGCTTCATAGCGGAATGTGACTTAGCTAGTTTCTTGCTCGACAAAGCAAAAGCCACAGAGCTTCCTATTGATGACACATTCAGACTCAAACATTTAGTTGACCGAGTTAAAGATCGGATTCGACAAATTCAAGCATCCGACGAAAAGTACCACAACAACCCATCCGACGACAACGTACCGTTACCTTCTTGATTCTCTTTCTTCCGTTTCTCAATTTGATCTATTACTATTTGAGTAGGGATTCAAGGATTGGTACTGGATCCAGGTGGATAGCGGGAAGTTTCATGAACTCTACACAATCAACATAGTTCCCGAACGGATTCGTGCTATTCTTCAGCAAAGTGGTGTTTCCAATGAAACTCCTAGCTTTGGCGCCGAGATTAGAGGGTTCGATGTGGGACGGACACGTGAATAAGATGATTGCATGTCATCATGCCTGGGAGCGTAGGCGAGAGTGTTGCGGCGCCTTCTATTGCGCCTCCTGTTTACTCAAACATCGAAGCAAGGATCACGCGGCGGCAATTCCGGTAACCCAGAAGGAGGTTGCCTTCACGATACTCTCTTCAACACTGAGCATAGTCGCAGAACATGCTCGTTGGGATGCAGGTTTCATTCAAATGATCCGTAATAGACATGTTCCCGACGATAACCCCAACATAACCACCAAAATTGAGTCGACCAGGAGACTGAACAGTAATCTGAACATCAGCAGCCTCCCAAGTAGCGGATGCAGGCGGTCGTGCGGGTTGAAACGCTAGAAAAGCCCCAACCACAGCCCCCAAGATCAAGCAAGACAGCAGACCAGCAAGTAACAGGTTCTTTTTCCTCGACGTTAACCAGCTTTTCTTTTTCTTCCCCACAATTTTTTCTTCTTTCTTCATAATTCATTCATCCTCATGACGCTCTTTCTCATATCGAACTCCTCGGTAAATCTTCAACACACAACGGTTCCGCTCTTTGCAGTTCCGCGAGAATCCACTCAGCCTTATCGAGACGCGGAACCACACGCATACACAAGTAGCGACTTGTCTCTGCCGACGAAAACCGTAACTTAGAAGCTAACTCTTTAGTGGAATGGTTCTCACGGAAGATCTGCATCAACATGACAGCGAAAAGGCGCTTCGCCATATTCGCGTCCCTCGGAATTGTAAGCCGCACATGAATCCGAACCCGAGAAGACTTCCTCATCAAACAATCTTCTCCTTAGCCCGATGCTGTAAGTTGATCCACTGCTCATTCAACTCGACGAGAGTTACTTTACTCAATGAGTCTCGACTTAGCTTGAACATTGCAGGATTACCGGAAACCGAAACGGAGCGCACCCCAATGTATCGTTTCAAAGTCGTCGGCGAGCAGTGTCCAACAATCAGCTTCCCCGACTCATCACGAGCATCCTTAATGTACGCTGAAGCCAAATTCGCTAAATGCTCAAGCTCAACCAACGTCCGAACCCGCTGAGAACCCTGCGTAACATAAAACGGACCATCCCCCTCCGACATACAATACGAATCAAACAACGCATTCATAGCCAAACTATCCGCCCCCTCACAACTATTCCAAGACCGAGCAACACCACTCTCCAACAACCCACCAACACAAGCGCGTGCGGCTTTCTCACTCACACTTACGCGGGAAGCGGGAGGGGTCGGCTCAGTTCGGTTTTGTGTTGACGAGTTGCATGTGTGATGTTTCAGCCGTAGATTCCACCGTTTGTTGTTTCGTCTGTTCTTGTCGATATGGTCTACATCGAAATCTTTGAGAAGAAGCACTCCGATGTCATCAACCACACATAAGGGTCCGTCGCGTTGAGCAAGGTAATGGATTGCGCAATAGCTTCCTTCACAATCGTGCTTGCAGAAACGATTCTTATCTTCTAAAGTAACGAAGCTTTCCCACGAAAACTTCTGTACGTTGTGATCTTCACTTAACCAACCCTCGCGATGTTTCACCACTCCCCCTACGACTTGCTGTGTCGCGGCAGGGTTAGGGTCAGTTGGGCTCGTCAAGATTTGACACTTCTCACGCAGTTGACTTTTTTAGCTCCTTAACTCCGCTTTGCGCAGGCGTTCAACGAAGAGCCCCAAGAACGGTAGGACAATGATTTACCGCGAACAATTACGTTGAGAAGAGCGCAGTAACGGCACAGATGGAAACCAAACATCCACCTGTTGCCTTTCGTCAATGATGGAGCGTCACATACATGAAAACTGAGATGAGGCCAGAACCAAGAGCGACGGAACAAACCCCCACTGAAATAGACATGCTGAGCAAACCATCTCCTCAACTGAAACATCATCGCCATGTTTTAAGAACCTCCAAAACCTCCGGGTTCTGCTTGATCCTCACTAGGCCTGCAAGCATCTGCCCAACGCCTACTGGCTCCAAAAGAATTTCAGGTTCCCAGAAACGCCAAATCCGATACCGTTGCTGCCGCAGCCAAGTTTGCTGCTCCATGTACGCGTCGTGATCAATAGTTTTCTGGTTGACGTAATGTCTTATCCCATCAATTTGTAAAATTTCTTCATTGAAGAATAAGGCGTCGCCTCGGCCGGGTACGTCACTGGTTTTGATGGGTACGCCGGTTCGGTTGAAGTCTTCAAGTATGGGTCGAAGCGCTTTTTCGCCTTTCGGAGTTTTGAGGAAATTCTGTTTGTAGGATTCAGGACTATGATTCAGCGTGCGCCTGGCGTAGCTCATCTCTCAAGCAACCTCCTTAGCCGCTTTATTCGAACAGTCAGCGCAAAGCTGCATCCGAGGACTACGCCGAGCCTTTTTAGAGAAAATGTACAAACCAATCCGTTTGCATTGAGGACATTGAACTAGTTCCAGAACTGGCTCGCTCATCTCAAGAGATCCCCCTGGAGACGGCCTTCTTGATGAGTTCCGACCTGAGAGTACGACGTGCTTTGCGTAGGTGAATAGCGATAGCTTTCCAGTACCCAAACATCATCCACTTCTGACGATCGAAACTCGTCTTAGCCTTCGAGTCAGCCTCAAGAGTTAGTTCCCCGAAAATGTCGTCAACATCAACAATGTCAAGCAGGAAACTGCCTTTGGGAAGCCACTCTTCTCTCGCAGCCTGCATCTTCAAGAGCCCTCCAACAGCTCACCGATAATTTTCCAGACACCATAGTTGATGTGCTCAACTAGACCCCACTTCTTGAGATGCCCAAGTCGATCTGAAATGTTAGAAGAGGCCCTGATCTCTGATGGAAGCTGCGCCCGAATTTCTTTGACACTACCTCTTCCACCAATACTCTTCAGAGCAAGGTAGACCTCACGCTGACTCATCGAGAAGCAGCCTCCTGGAAGGGTCGGACTCGTTCAGTGAAATGGGGTGTCGCGAAATAATTCCAGCCATGCTTTGCGTCTCCATCCCTGTCAAGAATGTCCTTAGCAACGAGCTCTGCTAGGCTTTCACGCACACTGTCTTTGCTTCCTCCACTGTCAGAGTTCGTGCCATACTTTCGGAATAATTCATCCATGACTTGGCCGAATGGCCGTTTCGTGGAGAAGAAACCGCGCAGGCCGGTTGCAAGTAGCTTGCCAGTGTTGGTGCTTTCATCAGCTTCAAGAATCTCGGTGTTCAGGTTCACATTGAATTTGGTGAGCGTGCGTTTCAGGGTGGCCTCGACAGAAACTTTCTGGATATCCCCCGGGGGAACGCTTGTTTGTCGCGTTTCGCTTACGCCACTTGCGCCGCTTGCCGCGAGCGTTTTTGGAATTTCCTTGCGGCTAAATTCTTTCTCAGAAGTGTTCTTTGTTAGTTCTTTGACGAGACTGTTGAGGCGGGTGATCTCTTTCAAAGCTGCGTTGCGTTCGTCGACTATAGCTTCATAGTTTTTGACGGCGATATCGCGGTCTTGGATTGCTTTGTCTCTTGCATATTCGAAATCGACAACCTGTGCCCGCAGTTTCTCAGACTCTTTGACTTCAACTTGGGCTTCCTCGGTAACCGGGAAGAGTTTGGCTAGACGGCTTGTGTACTTGCCTCCGATGTTCTCGATGAGTTTAGGTATCTTCCTGTTGACTTCGTGGACGAAAGTTGGAATGCTTTTCGGCTTTACCTCAAGAAACAGCGAACAATGTTCTGGATCTTGTGGGCCTCGCGTCTCAAGCAATCTCACAAACGCTTCCTGCTTTTCAGACAGTTTCTCAGACAGGTTCTTCTTCACTAAGGGATGCTCAAGAAGGTCGGTGACTGGCCCGCTCATGGCACTATGTCTAGCTGCGTCCTCAAGTCTACGTTTCAGGTCTGCGATTTCCGTTTCATATTTGGCTTCGGTTTTGTTTTTGATTCCGTCTTTTTCCTTTTCGACACGTTGCAGTCTTGCTTGCCATTGAGCTTCAAACTTCTCCTTAACCCGCGCCTCAATCTCAGCAACCTTAGGCACTGCAGGCGCTAACTGCTCCTTGATGATGCTGGGAAGCTGCTCATTCAGTTTAGCCAAGGTAGTAGCGAGTTCTTTGGGAGCAGGCGGGACTATCTCCGGCGTTTCACCAACATGAGTGGTCTGAACAGGCCCCACGTGCACGACGCGCGGTTTCGCGATGAAGTCTCCGCTCGCGTAGAAATCACCGCGCTCAAACTTATCTAGCTTGTCAGTGATTGCCTCAGGTATTCGAGCGAACCTGTGAACGACCTCTCTATCGGGATCCCAATCTAGTTGCCCTATGAGCTTGTTTCTGCATTGGGAAATAATTGATTTCGCAACAGCCGCAGGTCGCTGTGTGACCACGAGCATTCCGCAACCACGCTTTCGCCCCTTCTTAGCGAGCTTCATGATAGCTGGGCCGCAGAGTGACTTCGCGAAGTTATGTTCGGGGGCAATCTCGTCGCACTCTTCCAAAATCGCGAGATACGGCTTACGTTTGGCGGTTTCAATGATTAAGAAGCGGTCGATGAATCGTTGAATGAATTCTTGGAATGTAGCTTGGTCGACGCTGACATCGCTTCCGTCAATGATTACGGAAAGTTCATTCGCTAGGACTTGATCGGCTAGAAATTCTGCTGCTTCAGGGACCAACGGCAAGTCTTTCCCAATAATGAGAAACGGAAACTTCTCTCTGAGACTTGCGTACTCTCCCTCTACGTCGACTATGATGAGACCAACTTGACCGAAGATTTGTTCCGATATGCGTCTACCAGTATGGCTCTTTCCCGCTCCCGATATCGCGCAGAGAAATGTTCGTCCAGTCGCGAGTTCTTGAAGTCCTAAGTTAGCTGGCTTCTCAGATCTGTCAGCATCGTATCCGAGAACAATCTGGTCGCTCATTCTGGGATTGCTCCTTCTTCGAGCGATTGGCGGAGATCATATCCGCATCTTTGGCAGACTTCAGCATTGTCAGGATTCGCCGCGAAACATTCAGGACATTGAATCGTTTTCAAGCAGCCTCCTTGAATTCCGGGTTAGGGTAGTACCAACCCTGCGTCTGCCATCGAAGAGGCGGTTCTTCGAGGCCGTAGAGTTCCTTTGAGCAGTATCCGCGATTCTCAGGGTTCTTGCTGTTACATGGTTCTGTATGTCTCTTCGCGAGTTCATTGAGCCTTCTAACACATGCCCTTGCACGGTGTGGGAAATGGTTGGCAACTTCTTCCCAGTAGATCCCTCTTGGGTCAGGCTTCACGCCAAAGTTACGTTTTGCTTTGCATTGATTACACGGACATTCGTCTTTCCAAAGTTCTAAGAATTTGTGAAGAACCTGCCATCCGAAACGCGTGCTAGACAACATATCATACGTGGTAGATTCAAGCAGCTTCACCGCTTCACCTTGTAGAATGTTGAGAGCTTCAGTTAGCCGTCGAACCTCACGTTCACTCTGAAGAACTTCAGCAGTTTTTTCGGCAAGTTTCTCCTGAGCGATGGCGGCGGTGCTTTGTGCTTCTCGGAAGGCTCGGCTAACTTTGTATGGATTTTGAGTTAATGTAGCCGAGATTGTATCGGAATGTGTAGCGAGTTCTGATTGTGGCCTTGACTCTGCGGGTTCAAGTTTGCTTCCACATTTGTGGCAGTATGTGTCTACGCCTGCCGGTTGCAGGAAACCTTCGTTGCATTTCCGGCAAATCTTCTGCACCGGATTAGCGGGTTTTTCGAGAACTTCAAGTTTGCCCCCGCAAGTTAGGCAGTGTTCTTGATTCGTTCCAGTATAGTCGTAGATCAATGTCGGATTCTGTTCACGATTCTTGTAGCAAGTTGGACAAAGCTTAACGACCGGCACAGTTGCTACGCTCAAGGATTCTTCCTCAGCGTTGTATCCTCGGCGAGCTCAACTCTCGTTATAATTGGCGTACTGCTGGAATCATTCTTCATGTACACGCGAATCTTTCGGTTACATGAACAACACGCGATCAACTGAGAGTAAACCTTCAAACAGTCTCCTCCAAGTTCAATTCCACTTTTGATGACCGATTGCGATGTCTGAAACAGTTTCCTTGGCGAATCGTCATCTTCCCGCAAGTTCGGCAGGGGTGCATGCGTCGCAGTATCTTCCCTACTTCAATCGCATGTTCTTGTTCCCGCCGTTCACGCTCGGCAACAAGAGTTTCAAGGACGCTCTGTCCCTCTGAGGTTTGAAAATATTGACTGCAATGTTCGCAGCGGTGAACTTGCCCGCGGAGATCAACGTCCTTGTGCACATGCTCCTTGTCACAGAATGGACAACGGAGAACAACTGGCCGAACGGTCTCTAGAAGACTCATTGTTGAAGTTTCTCCCAAGTTTGAAGTGGTGCGCCGTGTTGCTCAGCTTCGTGATTCCAGTGTGCTTGAACGACTTCTTTCAGTGGACCCGTAGCTGTGAAATCGTCCTCGTCGCAGGTGTAGGTGAAAATCAGAGCCGATGAACTCATGCGATGCTAGCCTCGATTCGTCTTTGAATCTCGGAAGAACAGGTGTCGAATTCAATGGGCGAATGACTCAACCAGGGACGCTCGCAAATGTGGCAGTTAGGCACGTTGAGCAACCTCCTTGATTGCTCCCTCGTCTTCTAGGAATTTTTCGACAGCTGCATCCGCAGCTTTCGTCAGGCTGGAGAACTTCCGATCTCCATAACGGTTCTTGGCTTGTTTCACGTACCGTTCAAGGGCCCGTTTGAGTCCGGTTCTGATTCGGACCGGTTCGCTCGTGTCCTTCTGCGTCATTCCAATCACAATTAGAAGTGTTACGGCGGCGTAACGTGGGTGTTACTTAAAAGAGTTACGCATGCGTTACGTAACCTAAAATAGCACCGTTGCGAAGAATGTTACGGGCATGTAACTTGCCCAAAAAGCAGAAGGATGGACACGATGCAGAGGAAAATCAGGCTCTCGTCCGCATATCGTCGGGTCTGCTCAACGTCGTGGATGAATATTTAGAGTCTGAAGCAGCCAGAAAACGTGCCATAGACAGTAGAGTAGACCTCGTGAATGAGGCAGTGAAAAAGTTCCTCGAAGCACAGGGCTTCCTCTAGATAATTGGCTTTGTCAAGTCTCCGGTTGGTGTTTAGGGCTGTCAAAAACCGTTTGGTGGCTGTGTAACGGGTCGTTGTTGCTTGGTGGGTAGGGACGTGGCAATTCGTTTGGTCGTAAGTTTCTTAGCGAACCACCGTCTAAGAATGATGTGAGATGGATTCCTATGTCTGCGATTCAGAAGCAGAATCTAAGTCTCGCTGGTGAATATGCGGTAGCGAGTGAACTATGTAGACGAGGGCTTTATGCTCAAGTGACGTTCGGGAACATGAAACGTACTGACCTCTTAGCTTACGATTCTAAGGCTGACAGAGAATTACGAATAGAAGTCAAATCCAAGCAAGGTCGTATGTGGCCTTTCGTCAAAGGTATTGCTGGATCGAATGCTTTTCTCATCTTCCTTGACTTCGAGAAGAAGAGCTTCAAGGAGAGAGCAGACTTCTACATTCTAAGTGTACTTGACTGGAAGCGATACCTCAACAAGTACGTCATTGGACGTTATGGTCGCGAAGCCCACATCAATAAGGACAACTGCCCGATTTGGAAGGGTGCGCCAGCAGGTATAAGCGTCGAGCCTAATGAGATTTCCAAGCACAAGGAAGCATGGGAGAAAATATCACGGTAGTGGGTTACAGAACCTTATTCTGATTCACTTCATCTTGATTTTGAACTGCGTTTTGAATTATGGTCAACCACTTGTCTTTGCCTTTCACCATGATTCCCGCTTTATCGGCTGGGGTTTTACCCTCTAAGGCCATGTGTGGTCGGATGTAGTTGTGGAAGATTTGCATGCCTGAAAGAATTGGTGTGTCGGATTTCTTGAGGTTGCGTGTCACTTTCTCTCGATCACGTAGCTCACCGTTGAATCGTTCCATTCGATTGTTGTTCCTATCACCGCTCATTCGAACATGCCGAATATGTCGAATTGCTAAGGCTTCACGTTCACGCTTGAATTCTTCCCTGAATGCTGATTCAAAGTTGAATGCCCCATCCGTGATTAGGGTATGGGGCTTCTTACCCGCAGTGATCTTTGCCGCTTTGAATAGTGGTCGAATGTCGGCTGTGCCTTTGGTGTCTGCAACTTCTTGAGCTAACCAGAATCTTGTGTCGTTGTCCATCATGGCGTAAAGATACTTCATGTCGCCCTTGACTTTCAGGAACAGTTCGTCGGCTCGCCACGTATTGCTGACTTGAGGCATAATCTGTTCAAGGTATTTTCCCATCAGTTCTGTGTATTTGGCAATCCAGTTCCAAACGGTTTGGTGGCTCACTTCCACGCCTAAGAGTTTGAGAGACTTGGCAACATTCCGAAGGCTCTCACCAGAGAAGTAGAGTTGCATCGCGGTCGTAATCCCTTGTGGGTTATGTTTCATTCTTTCAAATCCAACATTGACCGTGAAGATTTTTCCGCATCCTTTGCAGGAAAACTTCTGAATATCTCCAAACTTGTTGTGGCGTAGACCCCATTTGATTAGGTCCTTAGACTTACAGTAAATGCACGCGTGAACATCAAGAGGCTCAATGACTCTCGGCTCGATAGCTCGTCTGAGTGCAAGGGAGAACTCGACAGCCCAAATGTGCTTGCACTTCAATTGTCGATAAGTGAAGTCAGGGCAATCACAAACCCAACCAATCGTGCGATTCATCCGAGCCTTGATAACCGTGTACATTCCGTTGCCCGATTGGGAAGCTACACGGTAGAACCGTTCATCCTGCCTAATGATTTGGTTAGGCTTCTCAGCAATCAATCTGCCCCTGAGTTCACGGGTTATTGTTTGCATCCATTTCGCCTTCGGTACCGAATACTCGGTACCGAGGATTTAAAGGTTCGGTACCGAGTTGCAATAGTTGAAATCGGTACCGAAAGCTTATATTGGACGCTCGGTACCGAATCCCTTAGGGTGTGCTATGCGACTTCAAAAACAGTTATCCAACATCATAGAAGGCAAAGAGTATCCCAAGTATGTCATAATCGTTCCGCCTTCTGCGGTTGAAGAATTGGGATGGAGCGGAGGGGAAGAACTTGAGCATGAAGTCAAAGACCAAGCACTCATTGTTCGGAAGGCAAAGGGTGTGAACGAAGAAGTCATGAAGATTGCCTCAAAGCACCTAAGGGTCAAGCGGAGGTAGAACGTCATGGCAATAGGCGAGCCGCTAAGGAGTGAAGAAGCGCGTAAGACATGCGAGAGAGCCGAATACTACATGCAGAAAATCCGTAGCAAAGAACTACGGCTCACACCCGCAGCAGACACAGAGACAGTCTACGACCCTCTAAGACAGAAACGGATTCCTATAAGGCCCTACATTAACGATACCATGTCGGATTATGACGAAGAAAATGTGAAGCTAGCCGAACACACAATAAAACTGAATCTACCGAAAGAAAAAGATTCAGCAGACTTAACCCTTTTAGGATTTGATGAAAAGGAACACGAACAGACGATGGTAAACCTCTGTGGACGAACCAAATACTATCTAGCACGCAATTTCTTGGCAGCAGTTGACGCTGCCCTTACAAGTCCTAAACCCCTCATCGAAGAAGGAGAAGCTTTCTTCAGTAAGCTTAAGGATTCTGAGAAAGAGAAGAATGAGCTTACCCTAGACCGAGATCGTCTTAAGGACGACTTGGCGCAAGTTTCTGCCGAACTAGTTTCAGTTAGAGCACTTTACGAAGATTACAAGAAAAAGTACGAGGAATGCGAGAGAAAACGATACTTTCACGAATTTCGAGGGACAGGCACGAACACTGGCAGCTAGGAATCTACTCTACCAAAAGCGGAGACAAAGGGGGTGAATGTTACGGAGAATGTTGGCAAATGCGCCCGATGCGGCAAGTTCCTGATTCAAGAAGAAGCTGCTAGCCACACATGCGATTTCCATGACATTGAGATAGTTGACGCAAGGGAAATCCTGCTAGACAGGATTTCAGACTTACATCAAGATAGGAACGGAGACCACTTATATGTAGCGTGGGGGCTTGATGGAGTATTCTACAGATTTGTTGAATGCAAACATAACCCGCCACACCGCACCAAACGGAAATTTACAGGCTGCGGCACCACCCAAGGACTTGACAAAGCCAGATAATTAGCAGGAATTAGAGCATTGCATGAATTTTATGCTTAAAATCTAGGCTCGTATTACGCAATAAATCGTTCCTAGCCGCACGAACCTCCTTCTCAATTTCCTCTACATCAGGCGGCTCCTTACGTTCAATGAGACTTAACACCCACGTCAAAGCTTCTAGCGCACCTAACGTCCTATCTTGCATGATTCGTTACCATCTTCCACCTATTTAGAAAACCGTGAAGCAAACGAGTGTAGAGAGAGACGTGAAAGGAGATAAGAAGCCTTGGAAGAAAGTAGGATTTTCTCCTCCTCTGAGTGGAATCTTGAAGAAAAGCCTGAAGAGAAGCCTGTGCATACTACCTGAAGTTCACAAAATCATTCAAGTGACACAGGCAGAATTCATACTCAACAACAGAGAGATCAGCTACTCTGAAGCCTTAAACCGCATCATACTCGCCTTCTTCTATGGCATGATGGAAAACGAAAGACCACGCAGATCTGTCCAAGAGCAACTGGAATCACTACTAGCTCGCCGAATACAAATCACCGACGAACAACTCACCCACTACCGAAAACTCATCAGACAGCTAAAAACTTGCGACAGCCAATGAACGGGTATTCATCATTCATGTTTCTGGTACTGGGGATATTCGTCCTTGTCCGCGTCGATGAAGACTAGGTCGTACGGTCCTTTTAGTTTTTGAAGGATTACTAGGGCTGCGTCCTGGTGAATCTTTATCCGCCGCTTTAGCCCGGCTTTTCTGATGACCTCTTGCAATTCGCTGGCGACGTGTGGGTTGACTTCTATAGAGTCCAATGTTCCCTTTCGACCCATGCCTTTCATGAACCACAACGCACTGTACCCGGCCCCCGACCCGATTTCCAAGACTCGTCGAGGGGACTTAATTCTGGCGATGAGTTCTAGGAATCGACCTCTGGTCGGGTCAATTGGAACCACTCCATACTCGCTAAGTTCGTTCGACCTACCCCGAACCCAGACCTGCAGCCCATCCCCTGGACCAACCAAGCTGCCAACGTAATTCACGATATCTTCGTACTGCAATGTAATCGCCTAACAACAGTCATTATAGTAACCGCAATTCCAACACTTGGGCCTAGTTTTGCTACCTGAGATAAAGTCGAGAGGTCCGCCGCAGTTCGGGCAGTTCGTAGGAGGCATGGGAATCGGAGAAGGCGATTTCACCAGGCAGCAATAAGAATTTCACTTAGGGTAGATGAGCGCGGAAGTATTATCTTTACGAGAAAGCATAGTCATAATCCTCTGTGTGAATGGTTTGCTTAAGATATGTCCGATGTGTGGGGCTGAGAACAGGGAAGCGGCTAACTATTGCTTAATGTGCGGTAGCTCCGTGGTTGTTGCACCAAACGAAGCCTCCAACAAGAGCGCCTGTTACTTCCATCCTCAAGTGATGGCGCAAGTGTACTGCTCAGAATGTGGGGTTCCAATATGCTTGACGTGCGCTAGGTACGGCGTCGAATCTGTCTTTTGCCCCACCTGCCAGGAACGCCGTTCCAGTTCAACCTTGAGGCCCATTGTCTTTGGACCTAGGCCATGGATGACTTATCGGATGATCCCAATAATCGGCTATCGACGCGAATATTCCGGTAACCGGATTACGAGTCCCTGAGAAATGAATTTAGTTTGACACTTAGCGGGAGGCCGCTGAAGGCGTGGGATGGTTGCTGCAACCTAGCCTTCAGTTATAGGGGCTTGTTGAAACCTAACTGCGAACTGTAACGGTGCGCTTGCCGGTTTCTGATCATTCGATTGTAGTCGAGTGGTTCATGAGTCTTCGTCGAAATATGGCTACTATTACTATGCCTAAGAGTACGCCGGGAAGGATTGCTTCAATGGGGAAGCCTGGTATCGCTGGCGTTATTGATGGGGCAACTCCAAACGTGGTCGAGGCAGAGTCACCAGTTGAGCCGATCGCAGTAATCGTGTAGAAGCCAGTTGCTACGTTTGCAACCTCAAACGTCCCAGATAATGTTCCGCCTGAGACTGAGCAATAGGGGGACTCTACGGCAACGCTTGAGAGTGAGCATGAGGAGTCGCTTAAGGAGAAGCCGGAGCCGGACACTTGGACGCTGGCTCCCGTACTTGCAGTTGATGGGTTAACGGTGATGGATATGACAGCGGTCGTGAAAATTGTTGTCGAAGTTGTTGTAACTATATTTGTACTAGTAGTGCTCGTCGTTGTTGAATCAGTAACCTGATCTGCTGAAGCGAATCCAGCAAACAGATTGGTAAAATATGTTGGGGCAGAAGGATTAGTTGCTGTAGCCAGATTGATCCCTTGATTAGCGAGTATGAATAGTCCTCCAGCCAGAATCAGCACGATTGCCAAGAAACGACGCGAAATCCACAACTGAAATCATGCACCCTGAACCATGAACATCCGAGCAGCTACGCGCCCTAATCCTACCTGGGATATGCAGTGAAAAGTTAGGTTTGTCTTGAGCAAGAATCGGTGACTGGATTTGTATGCGGAGGAGAGCTTCCACATATTGACCGTACTAAGCCGCGTCGCTACGAGCCTATAAGCGAATCTCCGCCTGGAGGAACCCACGTCATGGCCTTGATACGAATTAGCGCACGTCAAATGCTAATGGGGACTCACTCTGCCATATCCGTTAACAAGGCGAAAGGCAGCTAAGGGAGCTAGAGAGTTACTGAGTCGCGCTCGGCTTTCGGATCATGTAGAGAGCGATTATCCCTGCTAGGATTGTCGGGAGGTAGACGAGAGTTACTTCGAAGTCAAAGGCTAGGAATGGGTTACTCATCAGGCGCATTGAGAGCATCCATAATGAAACTAGGAGGAGGATTGCGAACGCGTATAGCCAACTCTTCTTGTCTTCCGATTGTGACGCCGAATCTGTCAGTCTCCGGTTCAGTATCCGGCTTCTTCACGCTCGCCTTCAAGTAGCGTTTTGAGCGGGATGTTCAAGCTCGTGCCGTCAGGCAACGATCTTCGTATACTAATCGGAAGGGCCTGTTCCTGAAGTTCAAGCTCGGCTAGCTCGATCGGTGACTTCAACGATTCGGGCACGTCGAGCAATACAGGTGCGCCCATCGAAATTTGTAGAGCTCTCGCGCCAACGATCCTAGCTCGTTCGAAACGCGTGAGTTTCTTGGGACCGATCAGTTGGACCGATGCTTTTCTAGGACTCGCCTTCTCCCTCTTCTTTACCACTATCTTCTGGCCTCTTTGGTGCTCCGCTTTCCTTCGATTTAGACGCCGCGATGACGTCGTCGATCTTCAAGATCATGCAGGCCGCTTCGCCGGCAGATTTCAGAGCCTGCACCTTTACCGCAAGGGGCTCATAAATATCGAGTTTCGCTAAGTCCGCAACCTTCCCCTTGATCGGATCGATGCCTACCCACTTAGACTTCGATTGGTGTCTCGCCCTCACCTCCATCAACGAATCAATCGGATCCATACCCGCATTCTCTGCCAGCGATAACGGTACAATTTCGAGCGCTTCGGCGTATGCTTGTACTGCTAACTGCTCCTTTCCTGAAAGTTTCTGGCTGTAGGCCTTCACCATTCGAGAAACCTCAGCTTCAGTTGACCCTCCACCTGCAACGACGAAAGGCTCAACCACGACGTCCCGAACAACGCATAGCGCATCGTGAATTGCACGTTCAGCTTCGTCCACTACGCGTTCTGTGCCTCCGCGCACGAGTATGCTAACCGCCTTAGGGTTCTTGCAACCTTCTACGAAGGTCATTTTGTCATCGGAAACCTTTCTTTCCTCAACGAGGCCGGCTTGACCTAAGTCGGAAGGCTTCAGGCCTTCAAGTTGACTTAGTATGTGTCCCCCAGTCGCTTTGACCAGTTTCTCCATGTCAGACTGTTTTACACGTCGTACGGCGAGGATACCTTTCTTCGCCATGAAATGCTGGGCCACATCATCGATCCCCTTCTCGCAAATTGCAACATTAGCGCCGCTATCAGCGATCTTATCCACCATGTCCCTGAGGATCTTCTCTTCCTCATCCAGGAAACCCTTCATTTGGTCCGGGTTCTGGATGTTCAGTTTCGCATCAAACTCAGGCTTCTCAACCTCTAGTGCACAGTTGATGAGAGCAATCTTCGCTTTCTCGACTCGTTTCGGCATGCCTGGGTGTACGACCTCCTTGTCAAGGAGGACACCCTGAATCAAGACAGTGTCAGTTAACGCGCCACCAGGCTTCTTCTCAACCTTGACATCCTCCACATCTGCCTTGAACACGGTCCCCGACTTCTCGGCAACCTGCATAACGGCACCTACCGCCAAGTCTGCGATGAGGTCTTTGTGTTCGGCGAGGAGTTTGCTAGCAAGGGCAACCTTCGCGACTTTCTTGAGCATCCCCCTATCGTTCGGGTTTACTTTGATTGCGAGTTTGCGGAGGTATTCGAGCGCTTTTTCGCTCGCTATCTGGTAACCGTCGACTATTACAGTTGGGTGAACGTCTTTATCGATCAGAGCTTGGGCTTTCGTTAAGAGTTCCCCTGCCAGAACGACCGCTGTGGTCGTCCCGTCCCCGACTTCATCGTCCTGAGTCTTGGCGACTTCAACCAACATCTTGGCGGCGGGGTGCTGAACCTCCATCTCATCAAGAATCGTGGCACCATCATTACTGATCGTCACGTCCCCAAAACCATCCACTAGCATCTTATCCATACCCTTAGGTCCCAAGGAGGATCGAATGGATTCCGCGACGACTAATGCCGCGGTAATGTTAGCGTGTATGGCGTCACGGCCTTCAGCCCTCGACGTCCCCTCTTTCAAAACAAGTGTCTGCTGACCTGCAATATTCGCTGACAACTCTCAAAGCCTCCGCTATGAACAACTGAACCCCACAACGAAACTGATTTCATATAAATTTTACGTAAAGTAACAATGAAGGCGCCAAGCCTGCAGCATCAGGCCCTAAGGCGGTTACTCTACTGATGCGCCACACTTCTTCCAGAACTTAGCGTGTTGTGGAAGCTTAGCTCCATACTCTGCACACTTGGATATCGGCGACTTGATCTTCTTACGACCTTTTTAGGAACGCGACGACCCCTAGGAGGACAGTTATCACGAAAACTGTTAGGATTGAAATCCAACAGCTGCCTCCGATTCCAAAAAATGAGTTCTGGATCTGTTATGTTTGATATGGGGTCTGAGTTTGCGTAATTGTGGCTACTTTCCTATTTTCAGCGGTCGCGTAGAGGTAATTGGTTTGGGTAGTTGCTAATGGTTGCGAGGCTAGAAGTGTGAGGACAGTTGGTGATTCCGCTTGCGTCGTAGTTTTCGATGATTTTCCATCATCATACCGCATCTGCTAGAAACACTTTACGATGCACGGAAGCGTCTGTTTCTTGTTTTCTGTTCGTCGTACATGATTTCTAAGCACTTCCATCTACCTCTCAGTCTATCTGTAAGAAGCGTTTTCCCCGCGTTCAAGAGCCGCCTTCTCAACTAGCCCACGATCCTCTTTCGATATCCGAAGGTAGATTATCGCAAGCCTACGAGACCCGGGTAGTTGGCTTGGTCTCAAGAGATCTCCCTACTTGGCTTTCGCTTCATCCGGTCTGAGTATGCGCTGCGTCTGCACCGTCAAGGAAAGGATAGCATGAGTGTGTTGATAGCGAAACCAAGCACCGTTAAGGCGAACACGAACGCCCCCATCGCTACGATAAAACACCAGCGCGCATCCGTTCGTATTGGAGTATTTGGAGAGAGGGCCAAAGAGTACAGTACGAGTGATGCGAACAAGGCAACAATGATAAGGAGTGCGGCGGCTGCCCCAACATCTCTGGCTACAAGCGGACTCATATGCGGAGAGACTAGAGCTACGATTACGGTGAGTAAGAGGCCGAAGCCTCTGCTGTACTTCCTCTTACGATTATTATTTACGTCGCTTAATGCGTCTTCTTTCTAGTATGCAGTAAAGCGCAGCGAACGACAGGGAGAAGACTATGAGGGTTCCACTGAACTCAGGAACCGGCGCACTAGACCCCACCGTGAACAACTCTGGGCGGGTGTAATACGAAGACCCCCCCACCTGGGCGGCGACCATGACG